>ERZ1108168.326-NODE-326-length-41866-cov-7.131329_pt1 | contig 41866 bp, 32 predicted proteins | sample MGYA00403704_ERZ1108168 | MGnify/ENA primary metagenome ERZ1108168 (study PRJEB35170, sample SAMEA104062421) | human gut metagenome | biome: human gut; feature: human-associated habitat; material: faeces | place: Denmark | collected 2012-06-12 ...
ATATAAAATAATGGTTTCATAATTTGCCCGCAAAAGTAATAAATAATAATGTGAAATAAGAGGAAAAAAGAAAGGAATTACGGAGATTTTTCCGTAATTCCTTTCGTTAACGTACACGAGGAAGGGAATAGTGAGTAGGGTTTAGTGATAAGTGATTAGTAGCTGCGCTATTACGCCGCATGGTACTAATCGCTAATCACTACTCACTAATCGCTAATCACTCCTCTTCCGGAGCAAACATCGGGTCCCATGCCGGCAGACGAACAGGCTTCTGTTTTAGAATTTCCATGACTTTTGATGTGGCGAATTTCTTTTCCACTACCAGACGAAACATATATTCATTAAACCATTCATCCGTCATTATAAGATGTCCCTGATAACCGGAACCTGCGCCCCAGCTATTCTCAACCATCCATTTCACAGGCTTTCCGTCTTTGTTGATATCAACAGCCATTAATGTCATCGCATGACTTGAGCCACTGGCAAAAGTCTGAATACGCTGTTTTTTATCCATTCCAAACGTAGTACCCATTAAAGAACCGTAGTCATAGTTATTAACATCAAGCAGTCCGCGATCTGAGTTCAGAAATTTACCCACATCACAAGAGAAATACATCATAGTGCTGTCCTTCAACGAAGCAATAGCCATCTCTTTAATCTCCTCTATCGGCAAATTGACGTATGTCCAGTTATGTCCGTCATAACGATGGCGATCAAAATCTATTTCATAACATTTATAATACTCACGACTCGGATCATTCATCAGCATCACATAATTATTGATAAGATTCTCATCTCCGTATTTCTTCAGAAAAGACATTGGAGTGTACTGTTCTGTTTCCACCGGATTCCCTTTGGCATCGTAACGAGTCCATGTAAATTCTGTAGGAGGGACACCCAAATTTAATACCAACATACGATAAACAGTACCCAGCATCTCTGTTTTGCTCTTCTCAAGAGCAGCAGCCTTCGCCCCTTTCGAAGCCTGTTCACGCAATTGCAAACCAAATTCACGTAGTTTAAGTGAAATCAGATTTGCCATCCGTGCCGTATTCTCACTGCTATTCGTTTCAGGCATCACGCCCTTGGGTACCAATCCATATTTCCCCACAATATCTGCAACTCCTGTAAATGTCCCACCGTCACTCAAAGGATTGCGGAACAACCATTCCACCATCTTATCATCCATCGGTTTTTCGCGTGTATCAATCACTCCCTGCAAGAAGAGATTAGCCTTCTCCAGCTGATCATAAAAAAATGGATAGGTCTGTGAGAATTCAAACGAAGTCAATCCATACTTTGCAATCGTTTTGGCACGCATTACGTTCAGTCCGGTGAAAAGCCAGCAACGCCCCGATGACTTCTGATCGGTAATCCCTTTGGAATCTACTTTGATAGAGAAGTAAGTATCCAGCCCCGTCATATTATCCTGATTCAAAGCCAGTTTGCGGATATCATTATTACCAATTGCATTACGCAATGCCTTATCTGCACTTGTTTCCTGGTAACTCTGTTTAATCTGATTCAGCATCTCACTGCTGATTCCACCCTTGTCCCGCTGTGCCTGTACAGAAAAAAAAGCAGCACTCAGAACAAATAATGATAAAATTCGTTTATTCATATAAATAATGTATTAAATAATATGCCAATGTGCTAATGTGCCAATTGGCTGCGCTATGATGCCTCACGGTAATTGGCATATTGGCACATTAGCGCATTGACACATTATCCTTTTGCAAAATTAGTATCCTTTTTTGGAATTTTTATCCATTCCTTTAGATTTATTACCTATTCGGCTGGAAACTATTCCGAATAAAACAGTTTTCTTTGCACCCTCATTCATAAAGAGAATATGAAAAGATATATAATAGGTATATATATGGCGCTAATTCCCGCCATTACTCTTCTGGCACAAGAAGAAGGTATCACATTTTTAAAAGACGGCAAACTGGAAGTTAATACGGTATTTAATCCCGACAGTCTGAAACAGGATACTCTTCCGAAACTTTCCAAACGCGAGCTACGCCGATTGCATGTGGCGAAACGAAATCTCCATTACAACATCCTGGGTGGTCCGAGTTACAGTCCGGATTTCGGATTCCTCATTGGCGGTAGCGCTCTTATGACCTTCCGCATCAATCCTAGTGATACTACCCAGCAGCGTTCTGTTGTACCCATGGCTATTGCCTTCATGTTCAACGGCGGATTGAATCTCTTCTCCAAACCTCAGTTATTCTTCAAAGGTGACCGTTTCCGTATCTTCGGACAGTTCAGCTATAAAAATACACAGGAAAATTTCTATGGAATAGGCTATACCACCAACAAAAATTATGTACGTAGTGACACCACCAGCCAGTACCGATATAGTGGCGTGCAGATAAACCCCTGGTTCCTTTTCCGCCTGGGCGAAAGTAACTTCTTCGCAGGTCCACAGATAGATATCAACTACGATAAAATGAGTAAACCTGCAAAATACCTTGTAGACCAGCCTTCTTATATTGAAGCAGGTGGAACGGCTCATGGTTATAGTAACCTTAGTTCCGGGGTTGGTTTCCTGCTGACGTATGATACACGTGATGTTCCGGCCAATGCATATCGGGGCATATATCTTGACCTTCGCGGTGTCACGTATCAGAAGTTTTTTGGCAGTGACAACGAATTCTACCGTCTTGAAATAGATTACCGCCAATACAAAACAGTAGGCCACCGTAAAGTGATCGCCTGGACTGCACAAACCAAAAATGTCTTTGGAGATGTACCTCTGAATAAGTATGCCCTCAGTGGGACACCATTTGACCTTCGTGGTTATTATATGGGACAGTACCGGGATAAGTCTTCTCATGTCATTATGGGTGAGTATCGCCAGATGTTCAACACGGACAAAAGCACATGGATAAAGAAAATGGTCAGCCATATCGGTTTTGTAGCCTGGGGTGGATGCGGTTTCATGGGTCCTAATCCTACCAAAATCGAAGGCGTGCTGCCCAATGCCGGAGTCGGATTGCGTATCGAAGTGCAACCCCGTATGAACGTCCGCCTCGACTTCGGTCGCAATATGGTAAATAAGCAAAATCTGTTCTACTTCAACATGACAGAAGCCTTCTAAACGAGGGCTATCTCCATTTTTAATTAAAAAAAGAAAATAGAAGAAGCATAAAGAACACAGAATAAAATAATTATCTATATTTGCGGTAGATTACACAATTAAATACAAGCAATTCAGGATAATTATGAAGCATTTTTGCTATCTGTATTCTTTTTCTATACTTCTTCTTTGCGCAGTGCCTTCGTTAGTGAAGGCACAAGAGATGAATGATAATATTAAATCTGAGGTAACAGATTATACTAACATCGTACTCCCCCCACTTGATTTACTTTTTGAAAATGCAAAAGGCGGACCTACTTACGAACTCGCCCAAGTAAAGGAACAGATAGAACGCAAATTATTGGCGAAAGAGAAAAGAGCTTTCCTTGGTTTTTTCAGTTTAAGAGGTAGTTATCAATATGGTATGTTCGGCAACGAAGGTACATACACGGATGTTGCCATTGCTCCGTATCTTACTTATACTACTCAAGCACAAAGAGGTTATACTATTGGTGCAGGAGTTAATATTCCTATCGATGGTCTTTTCGATTTAAAAGCTCGTGTTAACCGACAGAAGCTTGCAGTAAAGGGTGCTGCATTGGAAAAAGAAATTAAGTACGAAGAAATGAAGCGAGAAATAATCGAAATGTATACGACGGCAACCTCACAGCTCAGCGTACTAAAATTACGTGCAGAAGCACTTGAACTTGCGACACTGCAATATGAAATTGCAGAAAAAAACTTTGCTAATAATAGTATTGATACCGGAGATCTTTCTGTAGAAAAACAAAGACAATCTTCTGCTATGGAAGCCTATGAAAAGAGTAAGTTTGAACTTACTAAAAGTTTAATGATACTTGAAGTTATTACCCGTACTTCTATTTTACGAAAATAAACACAATTTCTTATGGATTATATACTTTATCTATTCCGATCTTTGTATCGTAAATTAGTATGGATCATTTTGGGTGCACTACTTATTACAGTTTTTGTTTACCTTAAAACAGCGAATATGCGAGGTTCCTATAATGTTGAAACAACTCTCTATACTGGTGTTGTATCCGGTTATGGTATCGAAGCCAACAATGTAGGAGTCAATTGGGCCATTGCTCAAAATGCCATCGATAATCTTATTAACATAATACAATCAGAGAGCACCCAAAAGCGTGTTTCCATGCGATTATTTGCCCGTGTACTTGTAAAAGGGAATCCTGATAAAGATCAAAACTCCATAACAGCTGCCAGCTACAAATACACATACGACCATATGAAGAACAGTCCTCACGGCAAAGAGTTAATTACTCTTATCGACAAAAGCAGCGAGGAAAAAACAATGGAGAATTTTATGAAATATGAGAAAGCTGATGTGAACAATTATATTTACGGACTCTTTTATTATCAGCATCCTTATTACAGCCGTAGTGCATTAAAAAAAATACAGGTAACTCGATTGGGGAATAGTGACTTATTAAAAATAAACTATTCATCAGGTGATCCGGGTATCTCTTATAACACTATAGAGATACTAATGAAAGAATTTGTCAATGAATATCGCATACTCCGTTATGGAGAAACAGACAAAGTAATCGAATACTTCAGAGCTGAATTGAACCGCATTGGTGACGAACTGACCAGACACGAAGATGATCTCACCAAATATAATGTAGATAATCGAATCATTAACTACTACGATGAGACTAAAGAGATTGCCGCCATTAACAAAGAATTTGAATTAAGAGAGCAAACCGTATTATTTGCATACAACAGTTCTAAAGCTATGCTCGAAGAACTGGAACGTCAAATGGATAATAACACAAGACAAGCCATTACCAATCTGAACTTAGTTGATAAACTTAGAGAAGCCTCAAGTCTTACCGGAAAGATTACAGAAATGGAAACTGTTTCTGCTAATAAGTCCAAGGATGAGAAGATGTTGAAAGATTATAAAGATCTTTTAAATAAAACCCGCCAGGAATTGTCGAAGATCTCCGATCAGTATGTGGGAGATAAATATACAAAGACAGGAATTGCTCGTACCAATATTGTTGAACAGTGGCTTGATCAGACCTTAGCATATGAAAAGGCTAGGGCAGAACTTGATATTGTGAAGAAAAGCCGGATAGACCTAAATGAGAAATACCAGTTTTATGCTCCTGTAGGTACTACAATCAAACGTAAAGAGCGTGTTATTAACTTCTCTGAACAAAGTTATTTAACCAATCTTGCCAGTTATAATGAAGCTCTGATGCGTAAGAAGAATCTTGAGATGACTTCAGCGGCTCTCAAAGTATTGAACCCACCTGCATATCCTATTAGTGCAGAGGCCACTAATCGCCGTAAAATCGTATATATGGCTTTTCTGGGTACTTTCTTATTTCTAACAAGCTTTTTTATACTGATAGAACTGATAGACCGTACATTACGTGACTCTCGACGTACACGCAAATTAACTGGTTGTCCTGTTTTGGGAGACTTTCCTAGTAGGAAAAAGACTTCCCCATATAGTGTTACCTATGATAATAGTGCTACCCGTTATCTGAGTAGTGCCATACTTCGATTCTTCACACAACGAAAAGAAGGATCTCCTTTTATACTCAACATGCTTAGCATGGAGGACGGATGTGGTAAAAGCTACGTATCCGAATCCATTGAAGCATACTGGAAAAAACTTGGACTCAATGTACGTAAATTGACAGATGGTGTCGATTTTCAGTCCAATTCCTCTGAATTCCAGTTGGCTAATGGTATCCATGAATTATATACACCTGGCAATGAAGATATTTTGATTGTAGAATATCCAGCGATGAGTAACAGCAATGTCCCTACTCCATTACTTCGTGAAGCCCAACTAAACCTAATGATTGTCTCGGCTAACTACGGATGGAAAGCTACGGATAAAATAATGCTCCAAAAACTTGAAGCTCAATTAGGAGCAAAACCCTATCTCTGCCTGAATCGTGCTCCAAGATACGATGTAGAAAACTATACTGGAATGCTTCCTCCATATACACCATTACGCAAAGTAATGTATCTCCTGTCACAATTAGCTTTGACCGAAAATGCAATTCATTGGAAGGACGTCTGGAAAAGAAAAAAGAACTCTCGTACAAGCGTTGCTGAAGTAGAAGAAGACGATGACGATTAATAGTAAAGAAAAGAAGATATACGAAGACAACCAATCGGCAGTCAGTTTTTATATATTGTTCGCCTTCCAGTTTCTATTGGTAGCCGGAGGTATGTTTGTCAACATCAAGACAGGAATATCAACCTCCCTGTTGGTATTATTAATGACTCCTTTTATATTGTCGCGCTGTTCTTCTCTGAATTTTGATTTATCAAGAATTCGCAATGGCATGACAGGACTTTTTGTCTTCCTTTGTGTGTTTTATCTTCTTGAGATCGGAAACCCCAATAATGTGCAGGAAGCCTGGAACATCAGTATAACTCATTATGCAATTTATCCTATTGCTATGGCCATACTGGTGCCAGTTGCAATTCGTGATCGCAAAGGCATAGAATGGCTTTTATTTATTTGGTCAGTATTTATACTGATAGCTTCCATGAAGGGGTACTGGCAAAAGAATCATGGATTCAACCAGCAAGAGCTCTATTTTCTTTATACAATGGGAGGTTATCGTACACATCTTATCTGGTCAGGAATACGTTATTTTTCATTCTTCTCAGATGCGGCCAATTACGGAGTACACTCTGCTATGGGACTTACAGTATTTGCCATATCAGCCTTACTGGTTCGTTCTAAATGGATGAAAATATATTTTGCCGTTATAGCCATTGCTGCTGCCTATAGTGTAGGAATTTCGGGTACCCGCTCCGCGATGGCTATTCCTCTCGTTGGATTAACAATGTATGCATTCATTTCTAAGAGCGTAAAAAGTATTACCATTAGTCTCATCACACTTGGAGCTGTGTTTTGTTTCTTCTATTTTACAAACATTGGTGACAGTAACCAATATATCCGTAAAATGCGAAGCGCTTTTCATCCTACAGAAGATGCTTCTTATTTAGTGCGTGTAGAAAATAGAAAGAAGATGAAAGAACTTATGGCAGATCGTCCTTTTGGCTACGGTGTAGGCTTATCCAAAGGAGCACGCTTTGAACCAAAAGAATTAATGCCTTATCCACCCGATTCCTGGTTGGTATCTGTATGGGTAGAAACCGGGATCGTAGGTTTAGTACTTTATCTTGTTGTACATGGTGCACTCTTTGCATGTTGTGCATGGATATTGTTATTTAAAATAAAGAATAAACACTTGCGAGGATTACTCGCTGCGTGGCTTTGTATGAATGCGGGTTTCTTCGCAGCTGCCTATGCCAATGATGTGATGCAATATCCCAACTCCATTGTAGTTTACACAGGTTTTTCCCTTTGCTTCGCCGGCCCTTACATAGATAAAGTAATGTTAGAGGAAGATAGGCAGAAAAAAGAAAGAAAAAAGAACAATAGTTCTGATAAACATGAATAACACTCCTTTACTATCATTTATCACAATTTGCTATAATGGCATAGCAGACACGTGTGCACTTATTGATTCTATCCATAAGATTATCCACTCAGTATCCTATGAGATCATCGTTGTGGATAACGCTTCCCGGAAAGATGAAGCAACTATCATTAAAGCACACTACCCTACCGTCATCACCGTGCGTAGCCAGCAAAATCTGGGCTTCTCCGGAGGTAACAATCTAGGATTAGAAATAGCACAAGGCAGATACCTGTTCCTTATCAACAATGATACTTATTTTGAATCAGACGGAATACAAGCGCTTATCGACCGGCTAGAAAGCGATTCTCAAATCGGTGCTGTATCTCCCAAGATACGATTTGCCTTTCCGCCGCAGCACATCCAATTTGCCGGATATACACAACTGAGTAGTATCACAATGCGCAATGAACCTATCGGTATGGGACATCCGGATAATGGAAGCTTTGAGACTTCACACCCCAGTCCTTACTTGCATGGAGCTGCTATGCTTATCAAACGTGAAGTTATAGACCGCACGGGACTTATGCCCGAGATTTATTTTCTCTATTATGAAGAGTTGGACTGGTGCACTGCCATGACCCGTGCTGGATATACGTTATGGTACGAACCCCACTGTACCGTCTTTCATAAAGAGAGCCAAAGTACCGGGCAGCAGAGTCCCCTGCGTACATTCTATCTTACGCGTAACCGTCTGCTCTATGCTTGGCGTAATTTCACAGGAATGCGCTGCTTACTGTCTATACTCTACCAGATGACAGTAGCCGCTGGAAAAAACAGTCTCGTCTATCTTCTCAAACATCGTGTAGATCTGGCATCCGCTGTTTGGAAAGGCGTGTTTGCCTTTTTTTCTTTACCGAATAAAAAAAATTAACCTATGAATACTCTGATTACTCTTATCGACTGGATACTCTTCATTCCACTGGCACTGTGTGTTGGCTATCTTTTTTTCTTTGCCATTGCTTCGCGTTTCCAGTCACATCTTATTGACAAAAATTTCATACCACAGGAGCAACACCGTTTCCTTGTGCTCTTTCCCGCCTACAAAGAAGATCGAGTCATTGTAGATTCTGTCAGTAGTTTCCTGGAACAGGACTACCCTTCAGAATTCTACGATATCCTTGTTGTCTCAGACCATATGCAACCACAAACAAATGATGCTTTGCGTAGCCTTGGAGTAACAGTCCTGGAAGCCACTTATACGGATAGTTCAAAAGCCAAAGCAATGAAGCTCGCCATGCAAGAGATACCTGCCGGAGAGTACGATGCGATCGTTATTATGGATGCCGATAATACTACCGTCTCTTGCTTTCTCACCCGTATTAATCAAGTTTACGCACAAGGTTTCATCGCTTTACAGGCACACCGCACCAGTAAGAATCTCACTACTAATATCGCACTGCTCGATGCTGTGAGTGAAGAAATCAACAATGGATTTTTCCGCAGTGGACACAATGCCGTACGTCTCTCTGCTGCCCTGTCCGGTTCGGGAATGGTGATAGCCGAAGAAAAATTCCGCCGTTATGTATTGCAACTGAAAACAGCAGGTGAGGACAAAGAGCTGGAAGCATTGATACTGAAAGAGAACCACGGGCACATAGCTTACATACCTGATCTGCTTGTATACGATGAGAAAACACAACGGCAGGAAGCCATCAGCAATCAACGCCGCCGTTGGATAGCTGCTCAGTTTGGTGCTCTGCGTGCATCATTACCCGATTTACCGAAGGCGCTGATGCAAGGTAACTACGATTATTGTGATAAGATATTACAGTGGATGCTTCCGCCACGACTGGTACAATTGGCAGCTGTCTTTGGGTTTACATTACTGGCCACAATAGTTAGCCCTGCAACAAGTGTAAAGTGGTGGATACTTTCATTTGTACAAGTAATAGCAATGATTGTTCCTGTACCTGCAGAACTGATGACTATCAAACTTCTGAAAGCACTCATGAGAATACCGACATTAGCATTCATCACGATAGGTAATCTGTTCAAATTAAAAGAAGCAAATAAGAAGTTTATACATACGGAGCACGGGAAGGAAGAAGGAAGAAAGGAAAATTGAAAAAGCAGAAAAGATGTACCGACATAGCATAGTAACTGCCATCTCTCCTCCTCCACCACTTGTACCACAAAAGCATTTAATAAATGAATAGAAGCCTTTTCGGAATTGATAGAGAAACTGGAACAGACTTGAAACACCGGTCGAAACGCGATATACACCGAATAGGTACTGATAATTGTGGAAACGATAGGAAAACCGTGAAAGAGTTATATGAGTTATGGACTGTAATTTATTAGCTGCGCTATATACTGCATGGCACAAATCACAATTCATAACTCATAATTTATTTACCAAGCTGCTATTTGTCCAGTTACAGAGTAAATCATCTCCATTAGACTCAACCCAAGCCTTGAAGCCCATGCAGACGTTGTTGTTCCAATGTATAGTATCAGTCAAAATTCTCCCAACCCATCTCCGCTCTCAAGCCGAAACTATTCTTATACATTCCATTAAAACCAACTATTTGTAACACACACATTTTTAATAAAAGTTAATCAACGAAAGTCTCATTTCTTGACTCCACTTTCTGTTTTTACAACAATTGATAATTATTTCCATCTTCATATTCATGCAAATTGTCGTATCTTATGGATATTTAGTTTATTCCTCAGTAAGAAACACCCCGTTGCTCGTAGAGAAATGCTCCGTTTGTCGTAGAGAAACGAGTCAATTCTCTACGAGTAAATAATACGACACATAATATGTTGATTGTTAATGCATTAAAATATTATATTTTTTTTAACAATCAAACAATCTCTTTATCTGTTTATCCAGCATTTACATATATCTGAAATCACAACACACCTTGGATCTCTTTGTGTATAATCCCTGTCATAAAGCTGTTACTTGTGAATCAGACTGTAAACAAGACGCAATAACTTACTGGCAATATTATCCATCACCACGAATTTACTTACGTAAATGGACTGCTACTTTGCGACGGATTTGTTCCTGTAGCTCGACTTCATTGGGGATATGAAGGCTACAACCTAATAGATGAACCTATCGTCGAGATTGGCATAAAGGACTTGTCGTGCTCGTTACTGCGATAGTTATGACACTGAAGACAGTATGTTTCCAACCGGGTACTAGTACGACCTCCTACTAAGGTGTTGAACTTGGGAAAAATTCCCATACTGTTGTACTTCCTGTACGGAGTATTGAATAAATTAATAGTTGATTTACTGACAAGTAGGCGGAGAATGGTGGATGATGGATAATTGGCAGCACAGTATATTGGCAAATTATTCAAAACCACCAGAAAGAAATTAATTCTACCAGCAAATCATTGATACTAATATTTTTTATGTATTTTTGTCCCTATTCTAAAATATAAATGTACCAAACGGACAAACATTATAAAAAAACAATGAAAGCATTGATAGTTTTCAGGGAAGATGACGCTGACAATCTCTTTGTCCACGTCCTTTGTCAGGCCATTTACAATTTAAAGATTGACATACATTGTTCTTGTCATGACTTCTGGGAGAAAGACGATATATATGATATTGTTCATTTTCAATGGCCGGAAGAAGTTGTGGGATGGAATTGTACAGATGAGTCTGTTATAGAACGCCTCAAACAGCGTATTGCATATTTCAAGATTGCAGGAACCCAATTTGTCTATACCCGCCATAACAGTTGTCCCCATTACAGTAATCCAGTCATTAAACAGGCATACGAAATAATAGAATCATGCAGTGATTTAATAGTACACATGGGTAAATACAGTTTGGAAGAATTCAAACAAAATTACCCCAGTAGCCGGAATGCTATCATACCACACCATATTTACGAAAACACATATAACGAAAGCATAACACGCGAAGAGGCACGTGCCCGGATAGGAATCCCTAAGAATAGGTTTGTTATTACCGCTTTTGGTAAGTTTCGCAATCATGAAGAAATCAAAATGGTGCTAAATAGCTATTTACGTTTCCGGAATAAAAACAAATTCTTACTGGCTCCACGAATGCTCCCATTCTCTAGGCGTCCCGGACAACGAAATATACTAAAACGGATCCTCTCTTTCATCGGATATTATCTCGTTCCTCTTTTTCTAAGATTAAGAGGTGTCAAAGCTGGAGCAAGTGAAGAGCTCATAGACAATGACGAACTCCCTTATTATATTGCAGCATCAGATGTAATATTTGTACAACGGAAAAAGATTTTAAACTCTGGTAATATCCCTTTAGCATTTTTGTTCAGGAAGGTCGTAATAGGTCCCAATGTAGGAAATGTAAGTGAATTGCTTCACGAGGTAAAAAATCCCATATTTATCCCTAATGATATCAACAGTATAACGAATGCTCTAGAACAGGCAAGACAACTTTGTGAACAAGATAAAGGTGAAGATAATTATCACTTTGCGAAACAGCAAATGGGTCTCAATACAGTTGCAGATGCTTATATAAACGCGTATCAGTCGATTTTGAACATCGATTCTAAATTTGTTTAAACTCTATTTGCTACGGATAAATAATGAATATAGCGCGCTGTGCCGATGCAGCTCCCTCGCCTAGAAAGGCACCCTTATCGGAGGCTGGAAGTGTATTGACACAGCGCAGCCAATTAATATATTTAACTCAATAGCATTTCGCTTTGAATATTTAACAGATTCATATAATACTTTTCATGGCAAGTAATCTCAAACAACAGCTTTTCTCCGGCGTATTCTACACTGCCCTCGCTAAATACAGCGGAATCATCATTTCCCTTGTGGTGGCCGGAGTGCTGGCACGGCTCCTCTCACCGGATGATTTTGGTATAGTTGCCATTGCTACAGTCATCATCGCCTTTTTCGGTATTTTCACCGATATGGGCATCTCCCCTGCCATTATACAAGATAAAACTCTGACCGAACATGAACTGTCAGACATCTTTTCATTCACCCTCTGGATGGGAATAGGGCTATCCGTACTCTTCTTTGCCGCCTCGTGGTCCATTGCTGCTTATTATGACAGTCCCATTCTGCGTATCCTATGCCAATTGCTCTGTCTCAACCTCTTTTTTGCCTCTGCCAACATAGTGCCCAATGCACTATTTTATAAAAATAAAGAGTTTAAGTTCATTGCCCTGCGTAGCTTCGGCATACAAGTGGCGAGTGGTGTAGCCGCAGTCATCGCTGCACTGAGTGGCGCCGGACTGTATGCATTAATTATCAGTCCAATTCTTTCCAGCATACTAATATTCGGTATATCAATTAAACGTTATCCTCAGCGCGCCTCGCTAACGTTGGGATTGAAAGCAATTCGCAAAATATTTTCCTACTCTGTCTATCAATTCCTGTTCAATGTCATCAACTACTTCAGCAGAAACCTGGACAAGCTATTAATAGGCAAATACATGAGTATGTCGCAGCTGGGCTATTATGAAAAGTCTTATCGGTTGATGATGCTTCCGCTTCAGAATATCACGCAAGTGATTACACCAGTAATGCATCCCGTTTTCAGTGATTATCAGAATGATCTGCAACGCCTTAGCTCTGCCTACGAACGTATCATGCGCTTGCTTGCTTTTATCGGGATACCACTCAGTGTATTGTTATTTTTCACTGCCAGAGAAGTTACCCTTATCATCTTCGGAGATCAATGGTTACCCTCTATACCCGTATTCCGTATTCTCACCCTTTCGGTGGGCATACAAATTATCCTTTCCTCTTCTGGAAGTATTTTTCAAGCAGCAGGAGATACGCGTAGCCTGTTTATCTGCGGATTGTTCTCGTCCGTACTCAACGTAAGTGGTATGCTGTTGGGCATTTTCTGGTTTGGCACACTCGAAGCAGTAGCATGGTGCATTGTCATTACATTTTGTATCAACTTCATCCAATGTTACTGGCAGATGTACCGCATCACGCTCAAACGGAGTATGTGGACGCTGTTGCGACAATTTGCATCACCTATTATTGTAAGCATGCTTATTACTGCCGCCTTGCTACCGCTGCACTACCTTACAGAGGGGGATAACATTTTTTTCACGCTACTATTGAAAAGTATTATAAGTTTCCTTATCTTTGGGCTGTACATACAGACCACACACGAATATGATCTGATAAGAAGAGCACGCGGACTGGTCGAGAAACTAAGAAAAAAAATAAACGATACAAACAAGTAACAAAGCAAACAATGAAAATATTGTTTCTTATCTTTCATGGATTTGATGAAGCTAATGGTATCAGCAAGAAAATCCGTTATCAGGTGAAAGCATTACGCGAATGCGGCGCCGATGTACGTGTATGCTGGCTTGACGATGCCAATGGGAAGAAATACCGGATGATAGACGATACTGTACTACAAGACTATGGCTCAGGAATAAAAGGTAAAATTCTGAAACGAACGGGATTGAACTGTATTGCACAGTACGTACGTAAAAATGACATCCACCAGATTTATATCCGTAGTGACCACAACACTACTCCTTTTCTTATCAACCTACTTCGGAAGCTGAAAAAAATAGGATGTGGGATAGTGATAGAAATTCCAACTTATCCATATGATCAGGAATACGAGGGATTATCTTCCGGATACCAACGTGTTATATTTATGGACAAGTGTTTGCGCCGTTTTATGTCAATGTACATTGACCAAATAATAACTTTTTCAAATCATAGAACCATTTTCGGTCGCCCTACCATTCGTATAGCAAATGGAATAGATTTTGATGCAGTACCTCTGAAAACAGACTTACAACCGGAAGATGGCAAACTACATCTTATAGCCGTAGCAACAATCCATCCGTGGCATGGATTTGACCGCGCTATTCGTGGAATAGTAACACAGACTGCTCTCCTGCAAAATGTCGTATTACACATCGTAGGACAGGGTATTCCTACTATTATGGACGAATATCATCAACTGGTAACAGAGAATCACCTCGAAGAATCGGTTATATTTCATGGTCCTCTTTTCGGAAAAGCGCTTGACGACGTATTCGATCAATGCCAGTTAGGCATTGGTAGCCTGGCACGTCACCGAAGCGGGATCACCCACCTTCGTTCACTAAAAAACCGGGAATATGCGGCACGAGGAATCCCATTTGTTTACTCCGAAATTGACGACGATTTTGAAGAGATGCCATATATAATGAAAATTCCTGCTGATGAGTCACCACTGAATATACAGAAAGTAGTAGATTTCTACCACTCAGTGGCATTAACTCCAAAAGAAATACGGACATCAATACTCGAAAAATTATCGTGGAAAACACAAATGAAATATGTGATCGAAAGCCTATGAACCGAAAAATAAAATTGGCCTATTGTATTCCTGGACTTTATGCTTCGGGAGGGATGGAACGCGTATTAACATTAAAAGCCAACTATCTGGCAGAAAAACTGGGATATGACGTAACAATCATTCTTACAGAAGAAAAAGGGCGGAAATTGTATTATGAACTCTCCCCACTGGTGAAGGTGATAAATCTGGATATCAACTTTGATCGTATTGGAGGTGGAAATCTGGCTATGCGTCTATACAATTATTTCAATCGTCAACAACGCTACAAAAAGCGATTGCGTAAAACTCTTTATGAACTACGTTCCGATATTACTATATCTACATTACGACGGGAGATAAACTTCATTACCTCTATCCGGGACGGAAGCCGAAAAATAGGAGAATTTCATTTTAGCAGAGACAATTACCGGAACTTTAATGATATAAAAGCACCCGCGAGTATCCGAAAAGTAGCTGCTCGCATGTGGATGAATCAACTATTGGGTATACTGGAAAAACTGGAAAAGTTTGTTGTATTAACCAATGAGGACCGGGACAAATGGGTAGAACTAAACAATGTAATATGTATACACAATCCTTCCACTTTCCGTACTACCTGTACATCGGACTGTGAAGCCAAAAGAATACTCGCTATCGGCAGATATACCTACCAAAAAGGGTTTGACTTATTACTCCCAGCTTGGAAGAAAGTAAGTGAAAAACATCCGGATTGGCAACTTGTAATATACGGTGATGGGGAGAGAACTGAATACCGGAAACAAGCTGATGCACTGGGACTAACCCATGAGAACTGCCGGCTTGAAGGTACTACCCCAAAAGTAGCAGAAGAGATGGTAGCAAGTTCGGTATTTGTACTCTCATCACGCTATGAAGGAATGCCCATGGTATTGGGAGAGGCAATGGCATGCGGTATCCCCCCTGTATCATTTACTTGTCCGTGTGGCCCGCGAGATATTATTACCGACAGAGAAGACGGACTGCTGGTGGAAAACGGAAACATAGACCAACTTGCAGCGAAACTGGACTTCATCATCACCAATGAAGATGTACGCAAACAAATGGGAAAAAAGGCAGTAATCAATATACATCGTTTTGACCTCGAAAATATTATGCAAAAGTGGGATGAATTATTTAAAAGTATATTATCATGAATATAAAGCCATTGATTGATAAGATACAGTATAAGATACGCTATGGAAGTACGGTAGAGTGGTATAACTTTTGGTATATCGTGTTGCGACATCGGCAGAAAGTAGTTCCCCGGGTAGCTTCCATTGACGAAACAATACAAACAGTGATAGACAAGCATTGTTCAGTAAGTCGCTACGGTGACGGAGAAATGCTGCTTACCTGTGCAGATAAGGAAATCGGATTTCAAAAAGGAGATCAGTTACTGGCGGCACGACTCAAAGAGGTGCTGGTGAGCCATGAAGAAGGACACCTGGTATGTATATCGGATGTATTTTCAGATTTTTACCGATACAACCGTAAAGCGCGCCGATTCTGGAGAACTCACTTTTTTCTGTATGGTGCATGGTGGGACAAATATCTACAACCGAATCGGTTGTATTATAATACTTTTGTAACAAGACCTTACATGGATTTTGCCTCGAAAGAAGCATGTGGACGCTGGTTTAAAGCCATGCGAGGTATTTGGACTGACCGTAACGTAGTTTTTATAGAAGGCGAAAAGAGTCGTTTGGGAGTAGGCAACGATCTCTTTAGCGGAGCACGTAGTATTCGTCGTATTCTTTGTCCGCCTCATGATGCATTCAGCCGGTATGATGATATTCTGAATGAAGCGCTCAAGCTGGAAAAAGAGGTACTCTATCTTATTGCTTTAGGACCTACAGCGACCGTATTGGCATACGATCTGTTTAAAAACGGACGCCAAGCAATGGATATAGGACATGTAGACATTGAATACGAATGGTGGCGGATGGGCGCACAAAGGAAAGTAAAATTAGAACGTAAATACGTAAATGAAGCACCAGATGGTAGCCAGGTAGCGGATGCCGGAGAAGAATATCAGAAACAAATCATTGCTAAAATATGAAATTAGTATATTATCTGCCTTCTTTAGAAGCACCGGGAGGCTTGGAACGTATTATTACATTCAAAGCTGGCTATTTCGCGGAACAGGGAAATGATGTAACGATTCTAACTTCGGAACTTGGAGATCGTAAACCATACTTTCCGTTATCACCGAAGGTAAAACACATTGACCTGGGAATAGCTTTTGACTATCCATATAATCAGTCACACTTCACAAAACTATTAAAATATCCATTTCGTTATCGTTGTTTCCAAAAAAGATTCACCAAAACTTTGCGGAAACTCAGTCCAGACATCACCATATCAACTTTGAGGCGGGAACTGAATTTTATCAATAAAATAAATGACGGTAGTATTAAAATCGGAGAATTCCACGTTACCCGCCATGCCTATGGAGCCGAAACACTTGCAAGTGGAAATCCTGTTTTGAAATGGTTAAAGGTGCAATGGAATAAGAAATTTGTACACAACCTATCGCAACTGAAACAAGTTATATTACTGACACATGAAGAAGCAGGATTCTGGCCTGAACTTTCCAATATAAGTGTTATTCCTAATCCTATTATTACACCACTGAATAAGAAATCAGACGGAAAAGAAAAAAGTGTAATAGCCGTAGGACGATATGCGCCACAGAAAGGATTTGATAGATTGATAGACAGTTGGGCCCTTGTGATACGCGAACATCCGGACTGGATGTTACGCATTTATGGCGACGGCTTTTTGCGAACAGAATTGCAAACACAGATAGAACGTCTGGGACTAACAGAAAAATGCCAACTGGAACATACTGTGAACAACATTGCCGATAGATACAGCGAAAGTTCCATTTTTGTGCTCTCATCGCGATATGAAGGCTTTGGAATGGTTATAACAGAAGCAATGGGTTGCGGGGTTCCACCCGTATCATTTACATGTCCCTGCGGACCACGTGATATTATTAATGATGGAATAAATGGACTACTGGTAGAAGATGGTAACATTGAAGATATGGCAGAAAAAATAAGTTTTCTCATTGAAAATGTAGACAGACGCCTGCTAATGGGACAGCAGGCATATGAAGACGCTCAAAAATATAAGATGGAAAATATTGCAAAACAATGGGAAGAGTTATTCCAATCAATAACTAAAAAGGACGATGTATGAAATGGTATAATAAATACATACAAGTATATGAAAAACCAGTTTCCGAAATTCCGGCTCCTATTATAGAAGAAGTATGTCGGAAATTAGCAGAATTTCAAAGTAACGAACCATTGGCAAGCATAGTACTTATTGCCCACAATGAAGCAACTCATCTCCTGAGTTGCCTTTGGTCGCTTTGTGATAACCAGTTCAATTTCCCTATTGAAATAATAACCGTTAACAACAACTCAACAGATAATACAGAAGAGGTATTACAACAACTGGGAGCCCGCTATTATAATGAGTCACAAAAAGGCCCCGGATATGCACGACAGTGCGGACTGAATCACGCACGTGGAAAATTGCATCTCTGCATTGATGCCGATACACTTTACCCCCCTTATTATATAAAAACACATGTTGAGCAATTAATGAAACCGGGAATAATAGCTACATTTAGCTTATGGAGCTTTATGGCGGATAACAAACACTCACAAATCGGATTATGGTTCTATGAAAATCTACGAGATGTACATCTACATATTCAGGCTATCAAACGTCCAGAACTATGTGTAAGGGGAATGGCTTTTGGTTTTCATACGGAACCAGCCAGACTATTTGGTTTCAGAACAGATATTATTCGCGGAGAGGATGGATCACTGGCGTTAGCTATGAAATCACAAGGCAAGTTGGTATTCATTAGAAACCATAAAGCAAGGGTACTGACAAGTAATGGTACCATTAATGCAGATGGCTCACTTATGAACAGTTTCAAAATAAGGATGATCAAAGCATTAAAAGGTATAACAGGACTGTTCACTCCAAAAGATAATTACAAAGATGAAGATTCTAATTTGATAAAATAAAAGATCGGTAGTTCATGAAACAAAAATTTATTTATCTCATGTTGTCGGTTCTTTCCTTATTCGCAGTATCATGTATCAGGGAGGTAGACTTAACCAGAGGAAATTTAATAGAAGATAAGCCAATTTATCTTTATCCCTTTCAAAATGAAGAGGAAAATATCAAAACGGAAATTTTCATAAAAATAAAGCAGCCTTTGGTACGTAAAAGCTTAAATGCAGAAATTCCTCATTTGAAATATAACAAATCGTGGCTGTTTATGCTCACACAGGATGATTGTAAACAAGCAGCATTTTCTTGTACATGGGCAGCTATTAACGGAAAGCCTTTGACTAATAAATATTATTATAATGTAGGCCATCTTTTATGGAGTGACCTTCCGCCCGATATCTGGTATTTGGAAAAAACACTTGGAAGTACAGACGGAGCTGGCAATGAAATACGCTTTACTCCTACTACTACGCTCAATCCCGACCAAACATGGATGAATGAGAGAACAGAAATCTTCATGTACAATCCAAAGAACCATAATCGTTTTGGTATAAAAAAAGGCCTAGTATGGAACAACGTGCGCGAAATGCTGAATTATGGTTGGGGAATCGCCTTCCATAATCTTGTCGTAAACAATGAAAAAGACGTAAATGCATTGCTAGAACAATACCCTAATGCACAAGACAGTATATTGAAACACCTCAATGGCCGGGGCTGTAAAACACTGGCTGAACCGGATGGCAATAAGGCATATGTAACCGCAGCACTTGAATATCCTCCCATACAAACCATGGTAGCACAGGCAGGAACAGTCAAACTGTACCCTTTTAAAGTGGCAGACGATTTGCACAATGTGTTAATCGAACGCTGGTTTAACGATTCTCCCAACTACTTTAAACCCTTGATCGAGGAACAACTCCAAAAGCCTAAAGAAGAAAGAATGGCTATTTATATCGGAGTACACGGAACAGACTCCGGCTGGGTAAACTTCCTGCTTTGGCTCAATGACAATTATGGTAAAGACGGAGACGACTCCATGTGGTTCCCTTCTCAGGAAGAGTATTATGAATATAATTACTACCGTACTCATGGGGCCGCTCCGCAAATAGAAGTTATAGACGAAACGACCCTGAAACTAACCGTTGACCTACCAAGTGGACAATATTTCTACTACCCGTCTGTCACCATCAATCTAACAGGTCTGAAGAAACAGGATATTGTTTCTATCGAAACAGATAACGCCGTTAGTGGACTGTCATATGCTGACTTTGAAGATAAACTAATGTTAAACATAGACTGCCGGAAGTATCTGACAGAACATGCCACACATTTTGTAGAACAATACGAAAATGATAAAAGCAACGCTTCCAACAAAGCAGATGCCCTTTATTTTGTGAATATGCTTAAAGATTCACAGAAGAAAACAGAATTACTCAACAGAATAAAATAAAGATACTTTATATGAATACTCTTTGGATTGAAATCATCTTTTGGATAGCCCTCTTCATCGTGTTCTACACGTATCTGGGCTATGGTATCGTTCTCTACCTGCTCGTAAAGCTGAAAGAGCTTTTTGTAAAACCAATAAAGCGAAAACTTCCCGAAGACGGTACACTGCCCGAAGTAACGCTGTTTATCACCGCTTTCAACGAAGAAGAAGTGGTGGACGAAAAGATGGAAAATTCTCTCGAACTGGACTATCCAGAGGATAAACTACACATCGTATGGGTGACAGATGGTAGTAATGACGGAACAAACGAACAGCTACGCACTCGTTGGGAAGGAAAAGCCACCGTACTGTTCCAATCCGAACGACAAGGAAAAACTGCTGCGATGAACCGGGGTATGAAGTTGATAAACACGCCTATTGTAGTGTTTACTGATGCCAATACGATGGTAAACCAGGAGGCTATCCGCGAAATCGTACTGGCGTTTGAGGATACACGCGTAGGCTGTGTGGCCGGAGAGAAACGAATTGCCGTACAAACACGGGATGGTGCAGCTGCCGGAGGAGAAGGTATCTACTGGAAATACGAATCAACCCTGAAAGCCTTGGATGCACGACTGTACTCGGCCGTAGGAGCGGCTGGAGAACTGTTTGCCGTACGCCGGGAATTGTTTGAAGAGATGGAGCAGGATACATTACTGGACGACTTCATCCTCTCACTGCGTATTGCCATGCAAGGACATACAATCGCTTATTGTACAGAAGCATACGCTATCGAAAGCGGATCGGCAGATATACACGAAGAAGAAAAACGAAAAGTACGCATTGCCGCCGGAGGTCTGCAATCTATCTGGAGACTGCGCCCGTTGCTGAATCCGTTCCGCTATGGGATACTGAGTTTCCAATATGTATCGCACCGGGTACTACGATGGTCGCTCACTCCCATACTGTTGTTTCTGTTATTGCCACTCAATGCGCTATTACTGTGTATGGGAGCTTCGTGTGAGATATACGGAACGATTCTGATTCTTCAGATATTGTTCTACATTCTGGGACTTTGGGGGTATTACCTGTCAACACGACAGATAAAAAACAAACTGCTGTTTATTCCTTATTATTTTCTTTTTATGAACGTCAATGTACTGAAGGGAATAGGATATCTGAGGAAAAAACGTGGAACCGGTGCGTGGGAAAAGGCTAAAAGAGGGAAATAAATCCTCATAAATCATAATTCAACATCCTCTCATAATTCATGAATCATAAACCATAAATCATAATACCATATGGACAGAACATTGCATGACGCGCAGAACGCCAAAAAAATACTGCAAATCACAGCTGATACAATGATACTGGTAGATCAGGATGGGACTTGCGTAGACATTGATACACACAGTAATCTTTGGTTTCTGCAGGAAGAGAAATTATTGGGAAAAAACATATTTGATTTATTACCTCTGTATACCCGTCAAAAGCTGGTCCCGATTTTCCGGCAGGTTATAGACAAACAAAAAAGTGTTAGCAAAAACTATAAATTAGAATTGCCAGAGGGAACGTATTACTTCAAATGTATCATGTATCCTTATGAGGATAAAGTACTTTGCCAATATCGGGATATCACGGCTCGAAGCAATGTGAAACTACAGCTGGAACGTACCAACCATGAATTAAGAGAGATTCAAAAGGCTGCCCAGATCGGGCAATGGAAATACATCAGTAAAGAACGGATGTTCTATTACTGGGGATACACAGGCATTCTTTGTAAAGAAGAGCAACGTTCTATTCCAATCGAACGTTACTATGAGATGATAGTTGAGGAAGACAGAAATCTCTTTGCCAAATGGCTGGAGAATAATGAAAAAGAAATTAATGAATATAACATAAACTACCGCATCAGCTATGATGGTGAGGTGTGTTATCTGAGAATACAAACGTATACCCGTGAGGAATTGCCCGACGGGACATTCTACATGGAAGGATATGTACAAAATGTGACAGACATACAACGCCACCGAAATGATATAAATACACTTACGCATGCTATCAACAATGCCAAAGAGAGTATCTTTGCCGCTCGGGAAGATGGTACGCTGATATTCGCCAACAGATTATTCAAAGAGAATCACGGAATACCAGAAGAAGATAAATTGAATCTGTATAAGATATACGAGTTGGCAGGTGATATAAACACGATCGAGGACTGGCAGCAGAGATATAAACAAATAAACGAAGGAGGTTGCTGCAACTTTATCGCATACCAGCCGATACCAGGTAACAAGAAGATATTAGCTTTTGAAGGAACAATGTATCATGTGACAAGTGACGAAGGAGAAAGTAGTTACTGGTCGTTCGCACATGATATCACAGAACGCCTGCACTACGAATCGCAGATAAAACGGCTGAACAGTATCATGGATACCACGATGGAGAATCTACCGGCAGGTATTGTGGTCAAAGATGTGAACAGCGATTTTTGCTATGTATACCGTAATCGGGAATCATACAACCGAAATATGAGTTTTGAGAATGAAACCACCGGAATGACTGATTTCGACTACTATCCTCAGGAAGTGGCCGAGCAGAAGCGAAAAGAAGATATGGAGGTTGCTGCCACCGGAAAATGCAAACACTGGGTGACGGAAGAAAAAGATAAGAATGGAAATCTTATTATCCTGGATAAACAGAAAATAAAGGTAGAGGGGAAAGATTTCTCACCGGTTGTCATCAGCATTGAATGGGACATCACGCAACTGGAACTGATGAAACGCGAATTGATGATTTCTAAAGAAAAAGCTGAAACATCGGATAATATGAAGTCAGCTTTTCTGGCAAACATGAGCCACGAAATACGTACCCCACTTAACGCCATCGTAGGATTCTCACGTCTCATAGCAGAAAGCGAAAATGCTGACGAAAGACAAGAGTACTATACCATTGTAGATGCCAATAATGAACGGTTACTTCAACTGATCAATGAGATACTGGATTTATCGAAAATAGAATCGGGCATTGTAGAATTTACTTGTGCCCCTGTAAGGCTGAATGGATTATGTAAGGAGATCCATGATGCACATGTATTTCGCACCCCGCAAGATGTACAACTACTCTACGAGCCTTCAAATGAAGCAATTATTATTGACTCCGACAAGAATCGTATCTTCCAGGTATTATCCAATCTGATAGGAAATGCCTTGAAATTTACAACAGAAGGAAGTATCAGTTATGGATACCGGCAAGAAGGAGAAAGGATAATCTTCCATGTGACGGATACAGGAACAGGTATCGTAGCAGATAAAGTGAACAAAGTATTTGAACGCTTTATGAAACTAAATAGTACGACACAGGGAACGGGACTCGGACTTTCTATCTGCAAGACAATCATTGAACGGCTGGGCGGAGAGATCTCCGTAACCTCAGAAGTAGGGAAAGGAACAACATTCAGCTTTTGGCTACCTGCAAAAGTCAGTATGAAAACAGAACCACCCACACTGGAAAAAGCACCCTTATCTACAGGTACGGAAGATAACACAGTTACCGTAGAATCACAACCCGGCAATGCCGATAAAGGAACTGATAAACCAAGCATTCTCATCGCTGAAGACACGGACAGTAACTATGATCTGCTGAATGCAATACTGAAAAAGAATTATAATCTGACACGTGCACGAGATGGTATGGAAGTAGTTATGATGTTTGAAGAGGTAAAACCGGACCTGATATTAATGGATATCAAAATGCCTAATCTGAATGGATTGGAGGCTACAAAAATTATTCGCGAACTATCTCCGGACGTACCTATCATCATGCAAAGTGCATTTGCTTATGAGTATGACAGAAATGCCGCTACGGACGCAGGATGTACTGAGTTTATCTCAAAGCCGATAGCACAAGAGAAATTAAAAACAATTATAAAGAAATACTTAAAGAGTTGACAATTGACAGTTGACAATTGACAGTTACTATGTAGGGGGGGAAACGTAACCAATTACTCGAGAGGAGGCTGCTCCATAATTACAATGACATATAAACGCACAGTGCAATCTTCTAAACAAATTGAGAAGGAAAAAAAATAATTACACCACAAAAGTTTCCCCAAAGCCCCCCTCTCAGAAGAGATGAGTAGCACCGTCATACTGCATAGCAACTGTCAACCGTCAACTGTCAATTATCAACTGTCAACTGTCAATTAAACAATTATGGGAAAAAGAGCTGTATTCAAACTATTTTATTGCATATCAATTGTAATAACCTTTATATTGGCAGGTATAACACTGGCAGGAGCTTTCTCCGGTTACGTATCTCCGGATAAATACATCGGCTTTGCCTTTATAGGCCTTGCATTGCCGGTATTATTGCTGATAAATCTTATCGTACTTATCTATTGGGCCGCACGGCTCCGAATATGGCTGCTCATCCCCCTTATCGCCATCCTTGGCAACTGGGCATACTTGAACCGGATTATTCAGCTCTCTTCTCCGGATACAGCTAAAGCATCACTAACCCTCGCTACCTACAACGTAGATGCTTTTAATGGAGATCAGACCGGATATTCCTGTAAAGAAATAGCCCGCTTCATGGAGGAACAAGGTGCAGATATCCTGTGCATGCAAGAGTTTGGCAGCAATCGCGAGTTCAATGAAGATAGCATAAAACAGGTTCTTTCTGCATGGCCCTACTATTCCATCCCTAAACCAACAGATGGAACATCCATCTTACAGGTAGCTTTGTTCAGCAAATTTCCTATCCAGAATACTGTACTTATAACGCATCCGGACAGCAGAAATTGCAGTATGCAATGCGATATCAGTGTGAATGGAAAAATAATCCGTATCTTCAATAACCATCTCCAGACAACAGAGGTGAGTAGTAACAAACGTATTTTGGAAAAAGAGCTCGCTACGGAGAACACCACCGGTACCGAATATGCAGTTCATAAACTGGCAGCAGGGCTGGAAGAGAATTTTGTGAAACGTGCCGCTCAAGCAGCAGAACTGCATAGGATGATAACCGCTTCCCCCTACCCTACACTGGTATGCGGTGACTTCAACTCACTGCCTTCATCCTATACATATCGTACCATGAAAGGTGATAAACTAAAAGATGGCTTTCAAACCTGTGGACATGGATATATGTACACTTTCCGCTATTTCAAGAAACTGTTGAGGATTGACTATATCCTACACACAAAAGACTTTGAAGGGTTGGATTATTTCTCTCCGGAAGTGGATTATAGCGATCATAAACCAGTGGTGATGAGAATGGGATTCTGAGGAAAAAAACAATCTTTGAAATACAGGAAAAAAAAGAGGCTGTCTCGAAAATGAATGCACCCCAAAAGTTTTATCAGACTTTTGGGGTGCACTTTTAGTTATAAACCGATCTTTCTAATTATCGAACGTCAGGTTCTTATTTAGGAATTCCTACATATACATTATCAATCTGACAAGTAGTTGTAAGTCCGGTAGCATTATTACCAATATAGCGGAAACCAACATATATAGTCTGACCGATATATGATGCCAAGTCTACACTATACGAAGTAAACGCTTTGTCATTGGTTTTGTCCAAGTTATCCGGTGTAATGTCAACCCAAGTAGCAGAAGATATGTTTGATGGATCACCATTGAAATCAGTAGAAATCATCAACGTAAATACGTCACCTGCCAGATATCTATACTCAAAATCAAAGTTCAATACCATCTCTTTCTGCAGAATTAGTGCAGGGGTAATCAGCCATGCTTCTAACTCCCCATTATTAAAGGCTGTGATACTGGCATATCTGTTATTCTGGTACGATCTGTATTCCCAAGATTTTTCACCCTTCATCTTGCTGTTACACCAGCCATCCAGAGCAACATTATCATAATCTTTTCCTTTTTCAAAGTCTTCATTCACCAGGATATCGGGAATATCGCTTGGAAGAGTCACAATCCATGTGCTCTTATCGTTATCAACTACTGCACGTGCCTCTTTCACTACAGTTGATGTCACTGATACTTCACGAGCAATATGGATGTTATCCAGCTGAATGGTGGTAGTTTTTGTATCAAGAGCACCAGAGTATTTGAATGCAATATTGATAGCCTTTCCTTCATAAGAAGATAAATCTATCTCACCGGCAGGTCCCAATTTGCCATAAGCATTTGTTGGTTCCTTAGGGATGTTAAAGCTCTCCGTCACATCTTTCCAGGTAGTATATTTGGAAGTAACATCCGAACTTGAACCAGAAAAATCTTCAGAAATGAGAACCTGCAAACAATCTCCTTTATAATATCCGACGCAAACATCAAAGCTGAATTTATCACCTTTTACTACTGTGTATTTAGGAGTAATAAGCCATGCCTCAGTAGTTTCAGCATCACCATTAGCCATCTGGGTATATGCATTTCCACTATATATCTTATTAACCCAAGTCTTATCACCGGTGAAATAATTCATCCATCCCTGAATTTCAGTATTGGCTCCATTTACAAAATTTCTTTGGAAATCTTCATTAAACCCTACTTCATCAGAATAAGATGTTTTAAACAGATTGTATTTAATGGTAGCTTCCGAACCCTTTTCTGCCGTATAATAAGTGGAATTCATCCATTTTTCTATATTTACCTTAGCAGGAGCTGTAGGATTATCAGGATTGTCTTCACCATCAAGAAATCCACCTGTCGATGTGTAATCACCGGCGTAGGTCAATTCCAGTTTCAAAACGTTTCCTGGACTATATTCTTTCATTCCGTCAAATTCGGGTTCATGATTACATGAAACGAATACGAGCGCCAACGCTGCAGTTGCCAATAATATCTTTTTCATACTTGTTATATTCTTTATTATCATAAAATTAGAATCTAATCTTCATACCCATAGACCAAGTACGTCCGAAGCCATAGAACACAGTTGCATCTTTCCATCCGTGACCACCGGTTTTGGCACCATTGTCTGTAGCATCAGTAATATACTGTTCATTTAGCAAATTGTTGCAATTAGCAGTCCAGGTTGCATCAATACCAGCAATCTTAAACTTATAGCTAACACCTGCATCAAAAGTAAAAGAAGAAGGTATGCGCCATGGTTGTGCTACATCTACCGGATCTCCATTCAAAGTACTGGTGGTAATCAGACCCGCAATATCATATTCAGAGTAGTTGCGACCATTAAATAATCCACCGACAAAAACACGAAGACCTTTCAGTATCTCATAATTTACATCCAAAGACGCTGTTGTCTGGGCAGCATTACCAATCTTAACGCCTTTTGTATTCATAAGCAACCGTGCATGTTCTTCCGAACCAGGAGTTACAGGTTTCATACTTTTGTCAACAGCTTGTCCTTGCCCGTCATACATATATCCGAGTACATTGTCTTTTGTCATCGTCCAATCACCGAAAGAGAACATACCATTGATTGTCAACGAACGAACAGGACGCAAAATGAAGTCCAGTTCAATACCCTGATGCAATTCTCCCACACCATTCAAGTATACGTAAGAACTTTCTTGCGATACCGACAAGCGTTTTTGGATAGTACGGTCATCCCAAGTTGTACGATAAAGATTCAAATTGGCAGAGAAAATAGGAGATACGAATCCATAACCTAATTCAAAAGAAAATACACCTTCATTCTTACAATTAGGATTGAGCGCATTACTTGTTTGAGAGTTAAGGAAGATACCACCCGAGAAGTATGGAGTACGAGAATAGTAACCTACATTGGCAAATACGTTATGGTGACTATCAATATTATAGTTTACACCACCTTTGACTCCATAGCCAACTTTAGTTTTCGTTGCAGACTTTTCATTATCTGTATAGAAATAACCTTTACGCCAGTTTGAAGCTGCATTCACATTTCCGGATACGATAACAGAAAGCTTGTCCTGAGAATACTCAGCCTGACCAAATGCACCATATTGTGCAATATAGCTATCAAAATTACGATAAACAACATCACCTACACCCAGACGTTCATTCTGCCAAGCTGTATCATCCTTTTTATATCCTACATTTTTTCTGTCAGGATCGACAATAAAATCTCCTCCCATCAAATCTACAATTTCAGCTTTGTGACCTCCATTGTAGTAGCGAAGATCGATACCACCCTGCAAATTCAGATAATCGTTTACCTGGTTGGTATAAGTAGATAGAAGTCCGTACCAAAGATGGGTATTCATATTTTTGGCCAAAGCTACTTTGCTACCATTGTCAGAAGCTGCATTTTGTTCCATTATAGCAGCATAATCCATCGTTCCGTCTATTCTACGATAGGTTGTATTAGGAATACCGGATGTTGCTCCATACAAACTACCTGTGTTACCTACACCTCTATATCCGAAACCGTCGCCAATAGACATGTATACAGAAGAAGAAAGGCTTGACTTACGGTCGATATCCCATACATGATTCAAAGAAATCTGTGGCTTGTGATAAGAGTTATAACTGGTACCGGTCATACCTTTACCATTAATATCATATCCGAAAGCGGCATTATAACGATAACCTAAACCTTTGTTTACTTTCTTTTGCTTGTCCCATTCTTCGATGGTCAACTCATCATAACGTTTATTATGAGTCTGAGGTGCACCGGTTGCAGTCAATGACAAAGAGTGGCTGTCCCCAATACGCTTGGATATATTAACAAACCAGGAGTATGCCTCAAATTCACATCCCTGAATGTATCCATCACCCCATGTTTTAGAACCTAAAACAGAAAAAGCCCAGCCGTCTTTTGTCAATCCGGAAGAAAGGCTGAACAATACTTTGTTATATCCATCATTACCAACACCATAGGATAGTGTACCACCTTTTTGTGCGTCAGTAGAATTCGTTATAACATTGATAGAACCACCTACAGACGGAGAAGAAAGCTTGGATGCACCCAATCCTCTTTGCACCTGCATAGAACGTGTTACATCTGACAAACCTGCCCAGTTGGACCAATAGATACCGCCCCATTCCATATCATTCATAGGGACACCATTAATCATCACTCCCACATTGGAAGTACCGAAACCACGTACAGTCACGCGGGATTCACCAAAACCACCGTTATCTTTGGAAGCATATACACCCGGAGTAGATTTCAATATTTCCGGAAACTCTTGTGTACCCAACTTCTCTGAGATAAATACCGGATCAACAGTAGATACTGCCACCGGAGTTTTACGTGAAATGGCAATAGATGAAGTAATTGTTACGTCATTCAACATCACAGCTTCCTGTTCTAACTTTACAATACCTAAATCCACAGAAGATCCCTTCTGTATTACTTTCTTTTTCAGGTCTTTGAAACCAACATACTTAAATAGTAATGTTGCATTGGGAGCGATACTTAAGGCAAATTTACCATCAAGATCGGTAACAGTTCCTTGTGAAGTACCTTCCGCCATAACGGCTGCGCCAATCAATGGGTCACCGGTTTCAGCATCAACAACTTGACCTTTCACTGTAGTCTGGGCAAAGGCAGTAGCAGCAGAGCAAACTGTCAGTATTGCAACCAGCAGGAAATGAATTAGATGTCTTCTCATAAATTCTGTTTGTTAGTTAATAGAATTTGTTAATTAATAAATGTTTTGAAGTGCAAATATAATTAATAAGATTTAAAACCACATTACATTTTCATGTCGATTTTTAAGAGTAACAAACATTTTATTGCATTATAAAACACGAGAAGCTCCGCAGTAAAACCACGGAGCTTCCCATTTGAAACTGAAAGCTTTAGAAAGCTTTCAGAATATCATAAATATCAGTCATTAACGAGCTTTCTATAACGAACACGTTTCGGTTCTTCATTACCTAATCGCTTCTGTTTATTCTCTTCATACTCCGAATATGAGCCTTCAAAATAGAACACATTTGAATCTCCTTCAAAAGCAAGAATGTGAGTACAGATACGGTCGAGGAACCAACGGTCATGCGAAATAACAACGGCACATCCTGCAAAGTCTTCAAGACCTTCTTCAAGTGCACGAAGTGTATTCACATCAATATCATTGGTAGGTTCATCGAGAAGAAGCACATTGCCTTCTTCTTTCAATGCAATAGCAAGGTGCAGACGATTACGTTCACCACCTGAAAGCATTCCACAAAGCTTTTCCTGATCAGCACCAGAGAAGTTAAAACGTGAAAGATAAGCACGTGCATTGATATCACGCCCACCCATACGAATCAATTCCGTACCACCGGAAATAACCTGATAAACGGTCTTATTAGGATCAATATCTTTATGCTGCTGATCTACATAGGCTACCTTTACAGTCTCTCCTACTTCAAACTCACCTTTATCCACGGCATCAAGCCCCATTATCAGACGGAAAAGGGTTGTCTTACCTGCACCATTAGGACCGATAATACCTACAATACCATTAGGAGGAAGCATGAAATTAAGATCATCAAAGAGCAACTTATCACCATAAGCCTTAGCCACATGTTTAGCTTCGATCACCTTATTTCCCAAACGAGGACCATTGGGAATAAATATCTCAAGTTTCTCTTCTTTCTCTTTTACATCCTCGTTCAGTAGCTTATCATAAGAATTCAGACGAGCTTTACCTTTAGCCTGACGTGCTTTAGGAGCCATACGCACCCAATCCAGCTCACGCTCAAGTGTTTTGCGACGTTTGCTCGCTGTCTTTTCTTCCATCTCCATACGTTTGGTTTTCTGTTCAAGCCAACTGGAATAGTTACCTTTCCAGGGGATACCTTCACCACGATCCAGTTCAAGAATCCATCCGGCTACATGATCAAGGAAGTAACGGTCATGTGTTACGGCGATTACCGTACCTTCATATTGTTGCAAGTGTTGTTCAAGCCAATCGATAGACTCAGCATCAAGGTGGTTGGTAGGCTCATCAAGAAGAAGGATATCCGGCTTCTGTAGCAACAGGCGACAAAGTGCTACACGACGGCGTTCACCACCTGACAGATTTTCCACTAATTGATCTTCCGGGGGACAACGAAGAGCATCCATAGCACGTTCCAACTTACTATCCAGATTCCAGGCATCAGTAGCATCAATAATATCCTGTAATTCTCCCTGACGGGCAAAGAGCAGATCCATTTTATCCTGGTCTTCATAATACTCGGGCAAACCAAACTTCTGGTTGATCTCTTCGTATTCGTTCAGCGCATCAACAATGGGTTGTACCCCTTCCATCACGATTTCTTTCACCGTTTTCGTATTATCCAAATAGGGTTCCTGAGCCAGATAGCCAACCGAATACCCCGGTGAAAAGACTACCTCACCCTGATAGGATTTTTCCAGTCCGGCAATAATCTTCAGCAAAGTCGATTTACCCGATCCGTTGAGACCAATGATACCAATCTTTGCTCCATAGAAGAAGGATAGGTAAATATTTTTTAAAACCTGTTTATTATTCTGGAAGGATTTACTCACTCCCACCATTGAGAAAATAATCTTTTTATCGTCTACTGTTGCCATATTATATAATAATGTGTAAAATGTAATTTGGTACAAAGATAAGAAAAAATATTAGATTTTCTTTGGCAGTTAAAAAAATCCCTCTATCTTTGCACCCGCTTAACAGCAATAAGGATTGATTCGCTAGCTCAGCAGGTAGAGCACAACACTTTTAATGTTGGGGTCCTGGGTTCGAGCCCCAGGCGGATCACTGAAAAACAAGTCAAAACAAGACTTAAAAAAGACAACTCCTACAATATCAAGGTATTGCAGGAGTTTTTTCTTTGTATAATGTCCGTGACCAAAGACACCAAAAGGTCACGAAAAGACACACTTCTATGACCAATTCGTGACCAATACAAAAGCATAGAAAAATAGGTCACGGAATGTCCCAAAATGGCTAACCTCTGTCCATATTTGTCTACCCTGCAAATATCTCATTTACAATCAATAAAATTAATTTTGCAACCAAAAAAAATGAGATTATGAGGACTACTTTCAAGCTCCTATTTTTCGTTAAGCGAAATGCAGCGAAGAAAAACGGTAATGCGCCAATTATCGCGCGTATCACCATCGACCAAATTGTGTCGCAGTTCAACACACAAATGGAAATAAACCCTGCCAACTGGAATGTCAGTACAGGAAAGGCTTCCGGCAGAAGTGCCGAAGCCGCAAGTATCAATTCAATGTTAAACAGTATCCGCAGTACAGTACACCAACATTACCATGCTCTATTGGAGCAAGACGGTTATGTGACCTCTGAACGGGTAAAAAAGGCCTTTTTAGGTAAGATTGAACGGGGTAAAACATTAATTGAGTTCTTTGAGATGCACAACGAGCAATATCTTCAAAAGGTAAAAATGAACACTACCGACAAAACCTACTCACGCTATGAACTGACAAAGAAACGTCTTATCGAGTTCATGAAGTTTAAGTATTCGGTTTCGGATATGCTTATCAAAGAGATAAATGTCGTGTTCATTGATAATTTCCTATTGTACATCAAAAACTATCATGGATGCAGCCACAACACAGCGATGAAGTTTATACAGCGTTTCCGCACGATTATAAACTTTGCCAAGAACACAGGGTTGGTTACTGCTGATCCCTTCGGGAATTATAGGGTTAAGTTTGAGCAAACCGACAGGGATTATCTGACGATGGAAGAGATAACCACCATCTACAACAAGAAGTTTGCTTCTAAAAGGTTGGAACAGGTACGGGATTTATTTGTTTTCAGTTGCTATACGGCTCTCTCGTACATTGATGTATGCGAACTTACCCAAGAAAACATTCGCACTGCATTTGATGGCAATCTTTGGATTATGACCAAACGCCACAAAACCAATGTTGCATCTAACATTCGATTGCTTGATGTACCCAAAGCTATTCTTGAAAAGTATAAAGACCAGTTACCAAACGGGATGATTTTGCCAATTATAAGCAATCAAAAAGTCAATGAGTACTTGAAAGAAATTGCGTCTATTTGCTCTATAAATAAGAGCCTTACATTTCATGTTGCACGTCATTCGTGTGCGACTTCGGTACTGATAACCAATGGAGTACCGATTGAAACGGTATCTAAAATCTTAGGGCATACCAATATTAGAACTACTCAAATCTATGCACGAATTGCTGATGTAAAGGTCAGCAATGATATGGAATTATTGGTGCGTAAATTAGATATGGCTAAATGAATTTCAGGTGACTGAAATTGGTTATCGTCAGATAACAGCAAGGTGTGTTCAGAGCTGCTGAGATTTATCCCAGCAGCTCTGAACTCTTTTAGAAAAGCACTCCAAAGTCGTGTTTCCAATGAAAGAAAAATTACTCAAACAAACATCTTTTTCGCTCGTCGGGACGGGTGGTCCCGCCCCTTGCCGCTGGGCGTTCCCCGACCGATGAGTTTTTTTAGTGTAGTATTGAAATATTGTTTTCTTGAAATATTGATAGCTTGATTTCCTGACAACTTGTTTTCTTGATTGCAAGATGTCAAGATTGCAAGGCTGTATAAAAGCAGGACTGAAAAACAGACAGGTAGGCAGACATCATTCTATCTTTCGTGTATAGACAAAAAATATTTTCTCTTTTCAAAAGCCCAAGTAGTTTATGAGGACTTGCGAAAAGAGAAAATAATTAGTTGAACCTTACAAGGAGGTTAATTATCGCTTTCGTCCATCTTCCGAAGGAGTTTTTCTATTAAGCTGTTAAGGAAGGCTGTTCTATCCCTTTTGCGCTCCCTGATGGTGAGATAAGTACGGTAGTAATCACCTAAGTCTATTTTGAAAGATGCTTCTATATAGGTCATTATTTCCTTTATATCGGCATTTCCATTGTTCAGCACTCCGGCTGCATATATGGCATACCCCAATTCAATGGCAGCAATCTTTGTGCCTGTCCATCGAAATGGATTATCAAGAAGAGAAGCTCGACTAGTTTCTACTACTTCTATCCTTTCTACGTCTTGTAATCGCTGTTGCAGATAAATTTCCAGCATATCATAAGCCAACATCTTAGCTACTCTATGGTCACAACAGGTAGAAAACAAAGGATCTTTATCCAACAACCCACAATTATGGCACAACTTGTAGTTCTCATGTCCTCTAAAGAAATAGTATCGGTCTAAATGTGTCGCTTTGGAGCGATAATACTGGTAAAAATCAAGGTTATTATTACAGAAGTCTACGATTGCTGCCTGCTTCTTCTTGTAATGCTCCTTAACTACTTCTTTATTACCATTGGGTTTTCTTAATTCAAGCGTATAAATATCATTGTAATATATCAGCTTACTTAGAATTAATGGTTTGCTATTTTTAAAGAAGTCTATCTCTTCCTCATTATCCTGAAAGTTATATTTGTGTATATACTCTCTTAGTTCTTCAAACAATGGTCTGATGAAGTTTATCATATGCAAAGCTTTATCAGAAGACACATCACTATCCACACAAAAGACTTCTATCTCTGCACTAATTTTAGATATTATTCCATCAGAAAATTGTTTCATCTTTTTGCGTATTAGATTCACGTAAATAATCACTTAAGAATTCTTTTAAAGACTGAATAGAATAAAAGACCCTGTTTGGATTTCTTTCTTCCAAACCAACAGCTATCTTATCAGAAGTAGCCCATGCAGCAGATAAACAACACACACTATTTTTAACACATGCAGAAATATCAGAAACCGCATCACCTATATAGAGCATCTCACAAGGCTGTAATTTATACTTATACAACAAATGCCTAATAGCCTCAGATTTCGTATTTCTTTGAGGATTTCCTGTTAGTATTTGGTCGAAGCAGTTCTCCATACCAAATTTTCTTAGCGTAATATCACAGCTTCTTTCTCCTTTACCTGTAATCAGAGCAATAAAAATAGCTTTTGATTTCAAGTCCTCTATTAAATCCCTAATGCCACTAAAAGGCTGTGGGCAGATTTCATGTATCTTGCTATAAATAGCATAAAAGTCTTTGAGGGCACTTTCCCAGCTTTTACTACCCACCAATTGTTTTATCATGCCTTCCTCATTCAGACCAAAAGTCTGTTCAACTTCAGCATCCGACAACTCACGCATAATATAAGGCTCTACAGCTTTCTTGCAAGCCTGTATACACATAGGAACTGTATTACCTATTGTACCATCCAAATCAAATGCTATTAATCGAATCATCATGTTACTTTTCATTGACTGCACGTATCACTTTACAAGGATTTCCTACTGCTAAACTATTGGCTGGAATATTCTTTGTGACTACACTTCCTGCACCAATAACGCTTCCCCTACCGATAGTCACACCTGGCAAAATAATAACTCCGCCACCAATCCAACAACCATCCTCTATTGTCACAGGGAGAGCATAAGTATGACGGATGTATTCAAAACCATCCTCTGTTTCGGTAGGAGTTAGGCGCTCATTCAATTCAACAGGATGTGTTGCCGTATAAATTCGTACATCAGGAGCAATTAGCACATTGTTGCCAATGGTAATCTTGTTACAATCAATAAATGTACATCGCACATTAACAGTCACGTTATTACCTATATGAATATTGCGACCATAGTCACAAATAAAAGAAAATCCAACAGACACCTTAGTGCCAATACTACCAAATAACTTCTGTAGTATTGCATACTTATCTTCTTTTCTTTCGTAAGGTAAGGAGTTATACTTCATCAATAAACGATGCGACTTTTCCTTAAATTCAAGGAAGACCGGATCATGACAATCATACCATTCACCTGCCAAGCATTTTTCCAATTCTGTTTTCATGGGCACCTATTTTCAATTCATAAAAATGTAACGATTTCTTCAACAGGCTTTCTGGTAGAAGAAAGTTTAGGCAATTCATCCACATATCCTATTGATACAATGGCAACAGGATATTTTTCAAGAGATAACTGGAAATGAGATTTAAGCATTTCTACATCAAAGTTACACACCCAACAACTACCTAAACCAAGAGCTGTTGCAGCTAAACAAATATGTTCGGTTGCAATAGCGGCATCAATATCTGCATGATTCTTATTGTCTGACTTGCGTACCCATGCGGCAGAGCTATCTGCACATACAACAATGTAAACCGGGGCACAGGCAAACCATTCTCTATTGTAGCATTGTTGCACTTTCAAACGTTGTTCTTTACTCTTCACTATCAAAAAGTGCCACGGCTGATAATTAACGGCAGAAGGAGCAAAACGAGCACACTCTACAATCTTATTTAGTTTCTCTTGCTCTACTGCATCCGATTTATAACTTCTTGCAGAAAAGCGTTTTTTAATCAGTTCTAAAAACTCCATAATGTTATTGGTTTTATTATTCGGAGCAAAATTATACCATTTCCAGCACTATTATTAGGTATCATTTTGCGTTTTATCAGTATCTTTGCGTTTTACAAGTCTATATTTAAAATATGAGAAGAGAAAACTTACACCAGCCGTTTGAAATTAGTTTCAACGAGCTTGACGAGTCTCTGTTAAAAGAACATGACCACACTTTTTTTGAGTTAGTGTATGTTTTAACAGGAACAGGTATACAATGGATAAATAATAATAAGTTTGCTTATCATGACGGACACCTCTTCATGATCACTCCCGGAGACACCCATTCATTTGAAATTCATACAACAACAAAATTTATCAATATCAAATTTAACGACATATATATACACTCTGCTGTTTTTGGAGCAGATAATATAAAACGCTTAGAATTTATATTGCAACATGCTAATCATCAACCGGGATGTATTCTAAGAAATAAAACGGATAAATTGTTGGTAAAGCCAATGATTGAAGCTATTATTCGAGAATATGTAAATAGAAACATATACAGTAAGGAAATTATAACCCAATTGATTAATACCATAATTATTGTAGTCGCCCGTAATATTACCATGTTCTTACCTGAACAGGTAGATGAATGTACGGAAGAAAAGTCTTTAGATATTTTGCAATACATTCAGTCCAATATTTATCAGTCTGATAAAATTAAAACAAAAACAATAAGCCAGCATTTTGGTATCTCACCCAGCTATCTCGGGCGATACTTTAAGAAACATACTAATGAAACGATGCAGCAATATATATTAAATTACAAGATGAAATTAGTTGAAAATAGACTGCTACACAGTGAAATGAGAATTAGTGAGATTGTTTCAGAACTGGGGTTTACTGACGAAAGCCATTTAAACAAGCTGTTTAAGAAATATAGAGGATGTACCCCTACTCGCTTTAGAAAAGACGCTACTCTTTCTAAATGATAGAATCCAAATCCAAGAAAAAAGCAGTTATATGCGAATGTGTCTTAGAGAACATAGCCAATATAAATAGATTACAGACAGAATCTCGCTAAAAGAATGTATTTCAAAAACATACTATCATAAATTTATTTACTTTTGCAAAAAACATAGTTATATGCAAGATTATCCTATAAGCTCAATAGATAGCGAATATATAGAGTGGCTAAAAGCCATCAAGCAGCAAATTCGTTCTACCAAAATACGAATGATAAAAACAGCCAATACAGAGTTGATACACTTTTATTGGCAGTTGGGGCAAATGATCTCTCAAAAGCTGAAAGAACAGAATTGGGGTGACAAAGTAATAAATAAGCTTTCAGTAGACTTACGCAATGAATTTCCTGATATGCAAGGTTTTTCTCGTCAGAACCTATACTACAGTAAGAACTTCTATGAGTTCTACGCAGAGAAAATACACTTTTCATCCAATAATGTAATTGTCCCCCAGATTGAGGGACAATTACAAGTAGCTGATAACTATAGAATTATCTTCAATATACCTTGGGGACATCAAAAAGTGATAATTAGCAAAGCACAAAATATAGAAGAAGCATTATTTTATGCGCACCAAATCCTATCTAACGGTTGGAGTAGAAGCGTTTTAGAGAATCAGTTGAAGCAAAAATTCTATGAGCATTACGGACAAGGACAAACAAACTTCTCGCAGACCTTACCAGCCTTAACAGCAGATATGGCGCAGGAAGTAGTAAAAGACCCATATTGGTTTGATTTCGTGTCTGTATCTCAAAAAGCGCGGGAGCGAGATATAGAAAAGCAGCTTGTCATGCACATAACCCAGTTTCTTCTCGAACTGGGTAAAGGCTTTGCATTTGTAGGGGAGCAATACTGTTTGAGTCTGAACAATAAAGAATATTTTTGCGACCTATTGTTCTATCATATCCCGTTACGAGCTTATGTAGTTATAGAATTGAAGAATGGCAATTTCAAGCCGGAACATTTGGGACAGTTAAACTTCTATCAGAACCTAATCAATAACACACTAAGAGGAGAATATGACAATCCCACTATAGGAATGTTACTTTGCCGAGATAAAGATAGGATTGAAGTAGAATATGCATTGCAGAATATATCTTCACCGATTGGGGTTAGTGAGTTTAATGTAAAGGAGCTACTTCCTGATAATCTGAAAAGCAAATTGCCAACAATTGAAGAAGTTGAAGAAGAGCTAAATAAATTTGTAGAATAAGTTTAGACGTCATGATTAACAAGGAGAAATTATTTACTCAGATTCAGAATATTATAAATGCCAATCCCGTTATCGTTTTAGGTTCGGGAGCATCTATTTCATACAACATATCAAGTATGTGGGATTTAGCATTAGAACTCAAAACTTTTTTCAAAGCTAATCCATATTCTAATGAAGAATCTCAAGATTGTATCAATAAATTCATTGATAACTTAAATGCAGGTTTAGGCTTAGAAGAAGCTCTATTAAAAATCAAGGTTACAATGGAAGTTGAGCTAAAAATAGTAGAACTTGTTTGGAACAAAATAGTAAAGCAGGACAAGGAAATATATGAAAAAGTGAAGCAAGGCGAAGAAATAAATTTAGTATCTTTGTTTAATCACATTATATATGGTAGAGATTCTGCTATCCTTAATATTGTGTCTACCAATTATGATAAAATAGCGGAATATGCCGCCTCGCAAACTGATGCATTCTTAAATACAGGATTTTCACACAACCTAAGAGGTGTCTTTTTTACTGATCTGAACCCTAAGCTATATGCTAAATTGAAGCCTTATACAGGATGTATAAATATCTGGAAGGTACATGGATCATTAGATTGGTTTTATAGAAATGAAGATATTTTCTGTTTCCCTAATACCTATGATATACCTTTAGGATGTACACCATGCATTATTACACCTGGTACTAATAAGTATGAAAAGACTCAGAATGACCCTCATAGAAGCCTATTATCCATCGTTGATAATATATTTAATGAAGCTAGTGGCTTCTTATGTATTGGATATGGCTTTAATGATAGTCATGTACATCCTAAATTGATTAACCACTCAAAGAAAAAAAGAGTGCCAATACTTATAGTTACTAAAAAAGCAACAGATTCAATAAAAGAGTCAGTAATGAAGCAATGTAGCAATTATATTATTATTGAAGATGATAATCATAATGGTACTAATTTTTGGATATCTAATGAACCTGATGCTTTAAACATCCCAAATGAAATATATTGGACAACAGAAGGTTTGTGCAAAATAATTTAAAAACAACAATACGATGAAAGAGAAAACAATATTTAGTTATAATAAGAATGAAGCTATTGCTCTCATTAATAGTGTCGATACAGGTACTGCTACCGCTGTTGTTGAAAATGACAATAATTTGTCTACATTACAAATTAACCAACTAATAGCTATAGAAAGTCCTTTTTCAAGCCGTAACATAGTTGGAATGATTGTGAAAATTGCTAGAAAATCATCAACTAACAATGATGATGAAATGGAAGAATTTACTCCAGTAAACACAATCAAAATAGTATTTGTAGGCGAACTTCATGATAGACTTGGGACATTCTCTAATGTATTCAAACGTAATGTTACAGCATTACCTTACATCGATGCTAAGTGTTATAAAATCGATGGTGAAAAGTTATCCGAATTAATGAAAACAATTTCTGCCGAGATCGAAAAAGGAATTAACCCGTTAAACCTTGGAAAATATTCTATGGATGAAAACTCTGTAGCTTACCTTGATGGAGATAAATTTTTTCAAAGGCATGCGGCTATTGTTGGTTCTACAGGAAGTGGAAAATCATATTGTGTAGCAAAATTGGTTGAGCAAATATCTGATTTAGAAATGGCGAATGCAATATTATTTGATATACATGGAGAATATTCAAGTGAAAGTTTTTTAAAGTCTGGAATTAAGCAATACAAAATAGCCTCTCCAAATGACTTAATATCAAAAGAAAAATTATCGAATAATATTTTAATGGTTCCTTACTGGTTACTGAACTACGAAGAAATGCAAGCGTTACTTTTAGATCGTAGCGATATGAATGCTCCCAACCAAGCCATGCTTTTATCTAAACAAATTCTAACTCATAAAGAGAGTAACGTTGAGGGGACAATATATGCAAAACAAATAACATTAGATAGTCCTGTTCCATATGATTTGAAGGAAGTATTGCAAAAACTTCAAGAATTAGATGAAGAAAAAGTAGAAGGAAGTAGAGGAGAAAAAGCAGGTCCATACAATGGAAAACTAACAAGGTTTAATCAAAGATTGGCTAATAAATTAGAGGATAAACGATTGGGATTTATGTTTTCTCTAACATCTGAAGAAATGGATGTAGATTGGTTAAAGAATTTTTGCACAAAATTAATGGGAACGGATGATGGTACTGGGAAGGGAGTGAAAGTTATAGACTTTTCCGAGGTTCCCTCTGATATTTTACCTTTGGTTATTGGTTTAATGACAAGAATAATATTCTCTGTCCAGCAGTGGAGCGACAAAAGTTCCCGACATCCTGTTGCATTGTTATGCGATGAAGCTCACCTCTATGTTCAGCAATTAGATCATAGTGATTCAGTAGCTGAAATTGGATTAAAAAGTTTTGAACGCATAGCTAAAGAGGGAAGAAAATATGGAGTTGGGCTTGTCATCATTAGTCAAAGACCATCAGAAGTAAATCGAACTGTCCTAAGTCAATGTAATAACTTTATCAGTCTTCGGCTAACAAATGTAGAAGATCAAAGCGTAATAAAAAGACTATTACCAGATAATCTAGGTAACATTGCAGATAACTTATCATTGCTAGATATTGCAGAAGCCATTATTGTTGGTGATGCTACTCTACTCCCTTCTAGAATCAGAATTGATGAACCCTCTATTAAACCATCTAGCCAAACGATCAAATTTTGGCAGATATGGGGACAAACTGAAGGTTCTCAAAATCTATTATCTGCCATAGATAATATGATAAAACAATATAAAGCAGAATAAACTAATCTCTAAGGTTTTTCTAGGACAAGTGAATTTTAGGTGCAAGGTGCAAGCATATATGTATATATAGCTTGCACCTTGCACCTAAGTTGAAATATTAATAATCAAAGACTTGCATAATTTCAAAAGAATGTATACTTTTGAACCCAAGATATAAGCAGACAGACACCGGACAGAAGTGGACTATTTTTAAGGACTAAAACGTGACTGATGCAAAGCTTATAATTCCGAAAGCATTGATTTTTAGTAAGCATCCGATAAAGTACCCGTTTTCTCTGTCATATTTTCATTGCACCTTTGC
>ERZ1108168.359-NODE-359-length-39610-cov-7.382910_pt1 | contig 39610 bp, 17 predicted proteins | sample MGYA00403704_ERZ1108168 | MGnify/ENA primary metagenome ERZ1108168 (study PRJEB35170, sample SAMEA104062421) | human gut metagenome | biome: human gut; feature: human-associated habitat; material: faeces | place: Denmark | collected 2012-06-12 ...
TTTCGCAAAGGGAAACAAATCTAAGATAAAGAAATACAGTCTTTTAATCTGTGTTTATATGTGTTAATCCGCGTTTCATCGGATAAATAGTACTCTGTGGAACTCTGTGCGACTCTGTGGTGAGTTTTGCTCATTCTTTTTCAATAATATTATCTTTTATGAATAGAAAATTCATTCATTCAGCTTTTTCACTGGTATTGTTGGCAGGCATGAGCGCCTGCCAAAACAGTACGGACGGTGCGGAAGACCTGTCATCCTACGTCAATCCTTTCATTGGCACCAGTGTCAAAGCCGATACGGAACAATCTTTCAACAGCATGGGGAAAACCTTTCCCGGAGCAGCGACTCCGTTTGGAATGACCCAGGTAAGTCCCAACACCATCACCGGAGGCGACAACGGATCGGGATATGGTTATCAACATAAGACCATCGAGGGATTCGCTTTCACCCAAATGAGCGGCATTGGCTGGTATGGCGACTTAGGAAACTTCCTGGTGATGCCCACTACCGGCGAACTTCAGGTGATTGCCGGCAAAGAGAGCGATCCGGAGAAGAAGGGATACCGTTCGGAGTACGACAAAGCATCGGAAGCCGCTTCTGCCGGATACTACACTGCACGCTTAACGAAGTATGACATCCTAACGGAGGCAACTGCCTCTCCGCACGGAGGGGCGCTGAGATTTACCTACCCTGCCAGCGACTTGTCGCGCATCCAGATCGATCTGGCAAGACGCGTTGGCGGAACCTCTACCACGCAGTACGTGGAAGTGGTCAATGACAACACGATCCGTGGTTGGATGAAATGTACACCCGAAGGAGGTGGTTGGGGAGACGGATATGGCAACCCCGACTATACGGTGTTTTTCTATGCAGAGTTCAGCAAACCTTTGGACAATTACGGTTTCTGGAGTGCCGACATTCCGGATGATTGGGAACGCAAACGCGAAAATGTGTTGAGCGACAATTATCAGGCTCGCATCGCCCAATCGAGCATTATCAGAGGCAAGAAGTCATTGGAAGGCAAACACGTAGGTTTCTTTGCAGAATTCCCCACCACCGATCAGGAAGAGGTCACCCTGAAAGCAGGTATCTCCTTCTCCGACTTGGAGGGCGCTGAAAAGAACTTCAAAGCAGAGTTGCAGGGACAAACGTTCGACGGGATGAAGAAACAGGCCAAAGAGTTGTGGAACAAGGAACTTTCGAAAATCTTAATGGAAGGAGGCACCTATGACGAGAAAGTCACATTCTACACTGCCCTGTATCACACCATGATCGATCCGCGTAACATGACAGACGTAGACGGACGGTATCCGGGCGGCGATCATCAGATTCATCAGACGGCCGACTTCACGAAACGGACCATCTTCAGCGGCTGGGACGTGTTCAGAAGCCAGTTCCCCCTGCAAACCATCATCAACCCCACGTTGGTGAATGACGAGATAAATTCGTTGGTGACGCTGGCCGAAGAGAGCGGAAAAGGATATTTGGAAAGATGGGAGTTCTTCAATGCCTATAGCGGATGTATGGTGGGCAACCCGGCCATCTCAGTTCTGGCAGATGCTTATGCCAAGAACATCCGGAAGTATGACATTGAGAAAGCCTACCGGGCAGCCGTACGTACTTCCGAGTTGATCGGGAACAAAGAAGAGTTAGGATACACACCCGTAGAGAAGGGATATTCTATCTCGGAGACACTGGAATATGCATACACAGACTGGTGTGTGGCACAGCTTGCCAAGGCATTGGGCAAAACGGACGACGCCGAGAAATATACCCGGAAGTCATTGTACTACAAAAACATCTTCGACTCGGAAGACAAGATGTGGTTCCGCCCCAAACGCGAATCAGGAGCCTGGGAAGAGTGGCCCGCCAACGGCCGATTGACGGAATGGCACGGCTCCATCGAATCGAACCCCTACCAACAGGGATGGTTTGTACCCCATGACATCGACGGTATGGCAGAACTAATGGGCGGAAAAGAAAAGGTGATAAATGACCTGGAATACTTCTTTGAGAAAACACCCAAACATTTCCTTTGGAATGAGTATTACAACCACTCCAACGAACCGGTGCATCACGTCCCTTTTATATTCAATCGACTGGGTGTTCCTTGGCTGACTCAGAAATGGACAAGATATATCTGTACAAATGCTTATCAGAATGATATTGAAGGTCTAGTAGGAAATGAAGATGTAGGACAAATGTCTGCCTGGTATATACTTGCAACTTCTGGTATTCATCCTGTTTGTCCCGGAGAAACCAGGTATGAACTGACAAGCCCTGCATTCGACAAAATAACTTTCCGGCTGGAGGATAACAAAACTTTCACTATTGAAGCAAAAAACAACTCAAAAGAGAATATGTACATCCAACGAACATGGCTCAATGGCAAAGAATACAACCAATGCTTTATTGACCATGCCGATATTGTTAAAGGAGGAGTACTTACAGTAGAAATGGGTTCAAAGCCTATAAAATAAATAAAATTCACCATAGAGTATACAAAATACACAGAGATTATATGGTTTTTAAATTACCTATAAAAACTCTGTGTATTCTATGGTAAAACAATACAATTACAGTTTTAACGAGTTATTCACATTCATTTGTTTCTTTGAGAACCATTCTTTAAATTCTGTTACCCGCGCCTTGCTCACCAATATCTTTTCCTTGATTCCCAAATACCGTAAATTGATTGACAGACGGCTATTGAACCACAAATCAATATCTCTGATAGCTTCTCTGGAAATCAGAAACTGGCGGTTTACCCGAAAAAAAAGAGTGGGATTGAGAGATCCGGCCAACTCATCCAGGGGTTGCGGAAAGTAATGTTCGGTTCCATCCGTCAGAACAGCTTTCACCTGGCAGTCTTTAATGTAAAACAGTTGAATCATATCTACTGATACAGGCAGTAATTTGTCTCCTTTCAACGGAATAAGAAAGTGGGTTTTATAGTTTTCCTGCTCTTTAAGAGAATGGATGAGTTGTAACAATTCTTCTTTCTGCGGTTGTTGGTTCCCAACTTCGGTAACAGATTTATGTAAGTTACCTAATTTTTCGAAAGCGTGTTCTACATCTTCTTTTCCTATCGGCTTGAGCAGATAGTCGATGCTGTTTACCTTAAAAGCCCGCAGTGCATACTCATCATAAGCAGTAGTAAAGATGACCGGACAGGTGATGCTGACATGTTCGAAAATCTCAAAGGCCGATCCGTCTGCCAGATGAATGTCCATAAATACAAGTTCAGGCATCGGATGACTGCCAAACCATTCGATGGTAGCTTCGATACTATCGAGCATGGTAACCACCTCCACATCCGGTTCGACCTCTTTGAGCAACGATACGAGATTGCGTACTGCTGCCTTCTCGTCTTCTACAATGACTGTTTTCATAACTCTTCCTTATTAATAAGCGGAATAGATACCATGAATTCCTTATCCTCTGTGATTTGAATATCTTTTTTGAACAGAAGCCGGTAACGTTTAGCAAGGTTAGCAAGGCCAATTCCTGTTCCAGAAGTTGCAGTCCACTTGGGTTGGATCGCATTGCCGACAGAAAGATTTCCTTCCTTATCGGTTGCGATATGAATGGTCAAAGGTTTGCGGTTACTGATCTCGTTGTGCTTCACGGCATTCTCTATCAGCACCTGGACAGACATGGGAGGAATACAGTATCCCTCATAAAATTTGTCTATCCGGATGTCAAATTGAAGATTATTCTCGAATCTCATTTTCAGTAAAAAGATGTAAGCAGAAACAAACTCCATTTCCTCACGCAAGCAGACACTTTGCGATTCATTGCCTTGTAGGGTATACCGCAATACCCGCGACAATTCCTGAATGTAATCCTGCGCCTTATCCTGATTCTCACGCACCAAGGAACGCAAAGTATTCAGTGAATTGAAAAGCATATGCGGATTGAGTTGATTTTTTAAGACTTCGTATTGGTTTCGAATATTCTCAGCCTGAAGCTGCTCATTCTCCACACTTACCTGCTGCTGACGGCGAATCAAATGAATAATGTAGCAACTGCTCGTAACAAGGCAAGCCATAATAAAGTCGCGCAATGGATGCAGATAATGGTGTACCATGGCATCGATAGCCGGAATATCAAATGTCTTGTGGAGAAACACAAAACCTTGTCCCAGAAGATTGCTCAATACCCATGTAATAATAAATGAAAGCAAAATCTTGGTTCCTGTTATTTTGATGGAAGCCTGGTTGAAATGAAACAGTAATGTATTGATGGCAAAGAGTAGCAACAACGAGAGGAATGTGAACAAAACCTCGTTAGCCACATCAATAAACCGCATACCCGGAAAAAGTGTATGACTCTCAAAACGATCGAAAAGGGATACTAATTCCGGAAAATGGATAAGTACAGCCACCATCAGCGAGATGATGATTGTAGAGAGTAGGTACTTGTCTTTTTTTATAGCCTTCAATATCATTCCACAAAGATAAATGATTAATTATGAATTTAGGATTATCACTTATGAATTCAGACTTGGTTATTTCTTTTGGATATGTGCCGTCACATACATGCCCGGACGGAACTGTGCATTTGTTTCTTTGATACTGGCATAGACTTCGAGTGAGCGGTTTACTTCATCTACTTTCTGCCCGATAGAGATAACCGTACCATTGAATGTTTGTTTTCCCATACCATTCACACGGAATTGTACAGAACTTCCCACTTGTATGTCAGCAAGATCTTTTTCGTAAGCTGTGAGGCACAGCATAGGTCCGTTTTTATCAATGATCTCACAAAGGGCTTCTCCCGGATTGATATATTTGCCTACATTCATTGCTACATTGGCTGCGTAGCCGCTGATCGGTGCTTTCACTTCCAATAATGGTTGAATGCCGTTATTGAGTAACGTTGCCGGATGAATACCTAACAGTAAAAGTTGTGCAGCCGCTGCATCCTGACGGCTTTTCATTGAAAGATAATCAGCCTTACTTTGCTGGAACTTTTTCTGTGAAACGGCCTGTTCGGCAGAAAGATTCTTCTGGCGTTCATATTCAGCCTGAAGATATTCGGTCTGTGCATGAGTATCCAGATAAGTCTGTTGCAAAGTGATGAATTCCGGATTTTCCAATGTAGCAACAACTGAATTTACAGAAACATATTGCCCTGGAATTAAAGAAGCTTTCTTGATAACTCCGCCCATTGTCAATGCAACGGTTACCTGCCGTTGCGGAGAAAGCACCATTCGTCCGTTGAATGATACTTGGTTTGGTTTCGATGTAGCCGATGTGACGGCATCTACCAGAAGTTGTGCAACCGTATCGGCAGTTGTTTCTGCAACAGGATTCGATACAGTGTCTGTTGTAGTAACATCCGTTGCCGGTCGGTTTCCTGTACAAGCCACTAAAGTGAACAGCAGGATGGGATAAAATATTCTTTTCATAATTGTTTTTTATTTAGTTACCTTTGAATAATTCATACTCCAAAACAGTGATATTATACTGATAGACCGTTTCGATGTACCCTCTGCGTATGTCACGTGCCGTTGTCAGCGATTGGATGTATTCCGCTACACTGATCTCACTCTGTTTCAATTGCAGATTGGCGGCTTTTGTCAGTTCGTCCGCTTCATTCAGGGCAGAAACCGTGTAGTAACGCAAACTCTCACTACAGCGACGAAGTGATACTTCAAGTTCCGTTACTTTATTGTTCAACTCACGGATATTGGCATCTGCCTGAATTTGCGCCGATGCAGCCGCCAGTTTGGCTTGCTTGATTTTACTTTTCTGCGGAAGGAAGTAAACAGGAAAAGCAACTCCTACCATCCATGCATTGAGATTCTTCATCGGAAGAATATCCTGACGCGTATACCCTACACTGATCTCCGGAAAGAAACGGCTACGTTCTACGTTCAGCATCGCTTTTGCTTCATCCGCCTGGCTTTGAAAATAGCGACTATGTGTTTCGGACAAATGGGCTGTTGACAGGTCGGTGCACAACAACGATAAAGTAGAATCCGCCGGAACCACCGTATCATCTGCATAGCAGCTCCATTGAAAACGTGCCAAAGCTATCTTTTCTTGTTCCTGTGCCTGGAACCAACGATTGTGCAGATCAGCAGCAATGGTGGTCATCATATTCTTTTCGAGCAGTGTATATTCACCCTGTTTATAACGTAACTCAGCAATTCGTTGTAATTCTTTCGCCAGTTTTTCCTGGTCACAGTACATGGAGCATAAATTGGAAGCATACTGGTAGTAAACCCATGCCCGTTTAACTTCTGCTGTGACTTCCTTTTCCACCATCCTCTGATAGTACGCGTTTGTTCTTACCTGCCGACTGACAAGTACGTTCTTATAGAATGGTGTCAATAAAGAACCCAGGTTCTGTTCAAATGCCAGTTCTTTGTCTTTCTTGTTTTCTCCGTTAAGCTGCCCCCACGAATAGTTGAATGAAGTGGAGGGTGCTTCTACTATCTCTCCCCGGGTCGCCCGGGTTTGCCGGATAGCATTCGCTGCCATCTTCAACCGGGGATGATTCTGTTTTGCAATTTCAATCGCCTGTTCCAAGCTGACAACTTTCGGCTGTTGGGCTGAAACCAAAGATGGAATCAGCAGGAGGAATAAAGATAACAGAGAAAAGAGATACAGACGAAACTTACTTCCCGGGCGTCTTAAAGTTGCAAATGAATTTACGATCTTATAAAACACCGGAATTATGAGCAGAGTCAGAACAGTGGAAATGATCAATCCACCAATCACCACGGTTGCTAACGGACGCTGTACTTCGGCTCCGGCAGAAGTAGCAATTGCCATTGGAACAAATCCCAGCGATGCCACTAATCCGGTGAGGAAGACGGGACGCAATAAATGGGGAGTTCCCAAAGATATAATTCGGCTCGTGCTCATAGCATATTGGTTTTGTTTACGAAGATCATTGAAATGATTTATCATCAGGATACCGTTTAATACAGCTACACCAAACAGGGCAATGAAGCCTACTCCTGCCGAAATACTGAATGGAAGTCCGCGTAACCAAAGCGCTACAATGCCACCGATAAGCGATAACGGAACTGTAGAGAACACCATCAATGTGTAAGTGACATTCTTAAATGCAAAGAACAAAATCAGCAGAATCAGCATCAATGCTACCGGAATAACGATCATGAGTGTATTGATTGCATTTTGCAGATTCTCGAACTGTCCTCCGTATTCGAAATAGTATCCCGGTTTCAGTTGGATATTCTTATCCAGTGTCTGTTGAATATTGGTTACCACCTGTTGGATATCAGCATCACGCACATTTACACCGATTACAATACGGCGTTTCGTTGCATCACGGTTAATTTGCAGCGGGCCGCTGACAAGATCAATACCAGCTACTTCACTCACCGGAATCTGAATTCCTTCCGTACTGCGTACAAAGAGTTTGTCCAAATTGAAATCTGCCACTTTTTCCTGATCAAGACGAACCACAAGGTCGAATCTCCGTTCATTCTCAAATATTACACCGCTTACTTCACCGGCATAGGCAGTTCTGATAATCGTATTAAGTTCTTCGATGTTAATGCCATAACGGGCTATTTTTCCACGGTTGTACTTTACGACCAACTGAGGTAATCCCATTGTTTGTTCCACAATGACATCGGCTGCTCCTGGAACTTTCTCCACGTAGGCAGCAGCCTCTTTCGCTTTTTGATAAAGTTCGTGCATATCTTCACCATACAGTTTCACCGCGATATCAGCTTTGGCACCGGTCATAAGTTCATTGAAGCGTAACTGAATCGGTTGGCTGAAATTGAACTCCGCACGTTCTGACATAGGTTCGAGTGCCTGTTTCATCTTATCCACCATTTCCGCCCGGCTGCTTGCACTGGTCCATTCCTTGAAAGGTTTCATCACAATCATCACATCGGCATCTTCTACTGCCATCGGATCGGTAGGAACTTCCGCAGTACCGATCTTGGCAACCACATGTTTGATTTCAGGAAATTGATCCATCAATGCTTTTTCCGCCAAATTAGATACTTCGATACTCTCCGAAAGTGAACTGCCCGCGGGAAGTGTCATTTGCATAGCAAAGTCTCCTTCATCCAGTGTGGGTATGAATTCTGCTCCCAGACGGGTGAAAAGAAAGAGCGAGCAGATAAGTGCCGCGAAGGCAATCCCCACAGTCTGCCATTTGAAATGAAGGCAGAATTTAAGTGTACGTTGATAAACTCTATTCAGCTTCTCAAAAAACCGGTCGGCAAGCGTAGGTTTCACTACAATGGTATGTTTCAGAAAAAGCGAAGCCATCATCGGAACGTATGTCAACGATAAGATCAGTGCACCGATAATACAAAACACCAATGTCTTGGCCATCGGTGTGAAATATTTTCCTTCGATACCATCCAAGGTAAGGATAGGGAAAAATACGATCAGGATAATCAATACAGCAAAAGTAGCCGAACGGACAACCCCGGAAGCTCCCTTTTCCACTTCTTCATCCATTTCCTCCTTAGACAATGTCTTACCACGGAATTTTTTCCCATAAATATGGGCAAGAATACCTTCCAGAATAACAATAGAACCATCTACTACGATGCCGAAATCGATAGCTCCGAGGCTCATCAAATTGGCAGTTACGTTAAACAAACGCATCATAATAAAGGCAAAAAGCATCGCTAACGGTATAACCGAAGCAACAATCAATCCGGCACGGACATTACCGAGAAAAACAATCAACACAAGAAATACAATAATAGCGCCTTCAATCAGATTGTTGACTACTGTCGAGATATTGCGATTGACCAGTTCCGAACGGTTCAAATAGGGTTCGATACTGACCCCCTCGGGCAACATACGTTGAATCTTCTCCACCCGTTTCTCCAATTCCTGAGTCACGACATTCGCATTAGCACCTTTCAACATCATGGCAATACCTCCTACACATTCACCTTCTCCATCTTTCGTCATGGCACCGAAACGCTTGGGCGAACCGAAACGAACAGTGCCAACGTCATTGATATGTACAGGAATCCCGTTACGATTGGTCACGACTATTTGTTCAATATCCTTCAGCTGACTGATCATACCTTCCGAGCGAATATAGTAAGCATTCTTTGTTTTTTCGATATAACTGCCCCCTGTGTTCTGATTGTTACTACTAAGCGCCTGAAATACCTCTCCAATGGTAATATTGAGCGAGAATAAAGCATCCGGATCAACGGCCACTTCATACTGTTTCATATATCCCCCAAAACTGTTGATTTCCACAATTCCCGGTATACCGGATAGTTGGCGCTTTACCATCCAGTCCTGGATGGTACGGAGCTCCATCGCATCATATTTGTTTTCATATCCCGGAGCCACTTTTAAAACATACTGATAGATTTCTCCAAGCCCCGTAGTAATCGGCATCATTTCCGGTGTACCCAGCTCGGAAGGAATTTCTCCACTAACCGTTTGTATCTGCTCGTTAATTAATTGTCTGGCGTCAAGCGTAGGGACAGATTCTTTGAATACAACGGTTACTACTGATAATCCGAAACGGCTGACCGAGCGGATATCTTCCACATTCATAATGTTACTCATCGCAATCTCAATTGGCATTGTGATAAGTTGTTCCACTTCCTGCGGTGCGAGGGTGGGTGAAACGGTTACAATCTGCACCTGATTGTTGGTGATATCGGGCACAGCGTCAATCGGTAGTGTCAGCATGGCATAGATACCGCCGATGAACAAGAAGAGCGTAGTCAGTCCGACGAACAACTTCTTCCTGATGGAAAAACGTACAATAGCTTTAAACATGATTTCCTGAGTGTTATTGTTTCATGCAACAAAATTACGGACTATCAGAATTCATAGACACCCAGAAAAGTTGAAACAAACAAATTGGAAAGTGAAGTGACGGAATACCGGTTTGAGGCTTTCGGAAATACACTTTTATTCCGTGACAAATTAGGAAATTTGAGAAAAAGATGAGAATATAATATGAAGCACCTTCCTCCCCGGAGCCGAGCATTTCCCTCCCCGGAACCGGGGAATAGCCCCGGTTTATCCTGCTAACTCTATTACTTCCAAATCCTTAAACGCCCCGTTCTCTATCACAAAACGCACCATGGTACGAACTTTATGAAAACCGGACATCCCTGCCGCACCGGGATTGATGTGAAGCATATCCAATGTTTTATCATACTTCACCTTCAGGATATGCGAATGCCCACTGATAAATAACTTAGGCGGACGCGCCATCAGGCTAGCTATTATAGAGGGATCGTACTTCCCCGGATAACCTCCGATATGTTTTATCAAGACCTCAGCACCTTCTACCGTAAACCGATTGACCTGCGGAAACATCTTACGGATCTCCTGTCCGTCAATATTTCCATAAACAGCACGCAAAGGGCGGAAAGCCGCTAACTTTTCGGCTACCTCCACCGAACCGATATCTCCTGCATGCCATATTTCATCACAAGACTCAAAATATTCCAGGTATTTCTCATCCCACCATGCATGCGTATCCGATAATAATCCAACTTTCATCATAGTTTCTTTGTTTATATGCACAAAGGTACTTATATTTGGGAAAATCTTAACGCAATGGAAAGCAATTATCAGTATTTTAAAAGAGACATAAGCTGGATGTCATTCAATTATCGCGTACTGCTGGAAGCTAATGACGACCGACTTCCACTGTATGAGCGCATCAACTTCATATCCATCTACTCTTCCAACCTGGAGGAGTTTTACAAAATACGTGTAGCCGATCATAAAGCAGTGGCATCGGGTGTCACCCAAAGCGATGAAGAGTCCGTACAATCGGCTGCCGAATTGCTGGAAAATATCAACCGGGAAGTAAACCGCCAACTGGAAGACCGTATCCGTATCTACGAACATAAGATATTGCCTGCCTTACGCAAGAACCACATTATTTTTTATCAAAGCCGGAATGTAGAACCGTTCCATCAGGAGTTCATCCGGAACTTCTTCCGTGAAGAGATATTCCCCTTCCTCCAACCGGTGCCAGTATGCAAAGATCGCGTCGTGTCATTCTTGCGGGACAACCGGCTTTATCTCGCGGTGCGTCTCTTCATGCACGGCACGGAGCAGACCGACCCGGATCATGTGCAATACTTCGTAATGAAGATGCCATATAGCAAAGTACCCCGTTTCATCGAACTTCCCAAACAGGGGGACAACTATTACCTGATGTTTATCGAGGATATCATAAAGGCCAATATCGGCCTCATCTTCCCGGGATACGATGTGGACTCCAGTTATTGCATTAAAATCTCCCGGGATGCCGATATACTGATAGACGATACTACCAGCACCGCCGACCTTGTGGAACAGGTGAAGAAAAAAGTGAAGAAACGCAAAATAGGAGCTGTATGCCGTTTTGTATACGACCGCGGCATGCCATCGGACTTTCTGGACTTCCTCGTAGATGCCTTTCAAATAAACAGAGAGGAACTGGTTCCGGGCGACAAACATCTCAATCTTGAAGACCTACGCCATCTGCCCAACCCGAACAAGGCATTGAAGTCACTGGAAAAGCCCAAACCTATGAAGCTGAATTGCCTGGATGAAAAAGAATCCATATTCAACTATGTGAAGCAGAAAGACCTGTTGCTTTATTATCCTTACCACTCGTTTGAACACTTTATACACTTCCTGTATGAAGCTGTACACGATCCGCAAACGAAAGAAATCATGGTAACGCAATATCGTGTAGCCGAAAACTCTGCGGTCATCAATACACTGATAGCAGCTGCGCAAAACGGAAAGAAAGTAACCGTATTCGTAGAACTCAAAGCCCGCTTTGATGAAGAGAATAACCTGGCTACAGCGGAGATGATGAAATCCACCGGAATAAAAATCATCTACAGCCTGCCGGGGCTCAAAGTGCATGCCAAAGTAGCCCTTATCCGCCGGAAGAGTAAAGGTGACGATCCCAAAACCTGCGACTTTGCTTACATAGGTACCGGCAATTTCAATGAAAAGACAGCCATGCTTTATGCCGATTGCGGACTATTCACCTGTAATCCTAAAATAACCAAAGACCTTTATACACTCTTTTGTACTTTGCAGGGGAAGGAGAATCCCAAATTCAGCACACTGCTTGTAGCACGTTTCAACCTGATACCAGAACTGAACCGCCTTATCGACCACGAAATAGAACTGGCCGAAAAAGGACAGGGCGGAAGAATCATATTAAAGATGAACGGATTACAGGACCCTGCCATGATCGACCGCTTGTATGAAGCCTCACAACGAGGGGTACAAATAGACCTGATCGTCAGAGGTATCTGTTGCCTGATACCGGGACAGCCATACAGCCGCAACATTCGTGTCACCCGTATTGTAGATACATTCCTTGAACATGCCCGCGTGTGGTATTTCGGTAACGCCGGTCATCCGAAAATCTATTTCGGTTCACCGGACTGGATGCGCCGCAATCTCTATCGCCGGATCGAAGCTGTGACCCCTGTACTGTCCCCCGAACTACAGCAGGAAATGATCGACATGCTGAACATACAACTTTCTGACAATCGCAAAGCTTGTTTCGTAGACGACAAGTTGTGCAATGTGTTCAAGAGTAAGTCTAAAGGAGAGGGTATCCGGGCACAATATACTTTCTATAATTACTTGAAAAGGAAAAATGAAACATCTTTGTAATATGTATGACACTTCTCTGCAATACGAAAATCCGTCCTTTGCAGCCAGAAACAGAATACATTTATGGAGACAATCTATCTTTGCATCGTCATCTTCTTATTTGTGCTTGCAGTATTCGACCTCATGGTCGGAGTGAGCAACGATGCCGTTAACTTTTTAAATTCCGCCATCGGAGCGAAAGCAGCTTCCTTTAAAACAGTATTATTCATAGCAGGCATCGGTATATTTATCGGTGCTTCGTTGTCTAATGGTATGATGGACATCGCACGACACGGCATTTATCAACCCGAGCATTTTTACTTCGCCGAAATCATGTGCATACTGCTTGCCGTGATGCTGACGGATGTCGTACTGCTCGATGTGTTTAACTCAATGGGTATGCCTACCTCTACCACCGTTTCAATGGTGTTCGAGCTATTGGGAGGTACCTTTGCACTGGCACTTATCAAAGTCCACAACAATGATATGCTGGGGTTGGGCGACCTGATCAATACGGATAAAGCATTGTCCGTCATTATGGCTATCTTCGTTTCAGTGGCCATCGCTTTCTTCTTCGGTATGCTGGTACAATGGTTGGCACGTATCGTCTTTACTTTCAACTATAAAAAGAAGATGAAGTACAGCATTGCGCTGTTCGGTGGTATCGCAACTACAGCCATCATCTACTTCATGCTTATCAAAGGATTGAAAGACAGCTCATTTATGACATCAGAGGCCAAACAGTGGATACAGGATAACACAGCAATGCTGATCGGATGTTTCTTTGTCTTCTTCACTATATTGATGCAAATACTCCACTGGTTGAAAGTGAATGTATTTAAGGTAGTGGTATTGCTGGGTACATTTGCACTGGCACTGGCATTTGCGGGTAATGACCTTGTCAATTTTATAGGTGTCCCCCTGGCCGGCTACTCTTCTTTTATTGACTATACAACCAACGGTATGGCAGCAGGTCCGAATGATTTTCTCATGTCGTCTCTGCTGGGCCCTGCCAAAACTCCCTGGTACTTCCTGATAGGTGCAGGAGCGATCATGGTATATGCCCTTTGTACATCGAAAAAAGCCCATAACGTTATCAAGACTTCCGTAGACCTCTCCCGCCAGGACGAAGGAGAAGAGACTTTCGGTAGTACCCCAATCGCCCGTACGCTGGTACGCATCAGTATGACACTGGCAAATGGTGTTTCAGGAATTGTACCGGAAGGTGCAAAAAAATGGGTCAACACCCGCTTCCGTAAAGACGAAGCCATCATTGCCGACGGAGCTGCCTTCGACCTTGTTCGTGCATCGGTCAATCTGGTATTGACAGGATTGCTTATCGCACTGGGCACTTCTTTGAAACTTCCGTTGTCTACCACCTATGTCACTTTCATGGTAGCTATGGGTACCTCACTGGCCGACCGTGCCTGGGGACGCGACTCTGCCGTTTACCGCATCACCGGTGTTCTAAGCGTTATTGGCGGTTGGTTTCTTACCGCCGGAGCGGCTTTCACCATCTGCTTCTTCGTAGCCATGATTATCTACTTCGGAGGTACAATTGCTATCATCGCTCTTATCGCTCTGGCAGTACTCTCGCTTATTCGCAGCCAAGTAATCTATAAAAAGAAAAAAGAGAAGGAAAAAGGCAACGAAACACTGAAACAACTGATGCAAACCAGCAACAGTGACGAAGCCTTGCAATTGATGCGCCAGCACACCCGCGAAGAGTTAGGCAAAGTACTCGAATATGCTGAAACCAACTTTGAATTGACGGTCACTTCCTTCCTTCACGAAAACCTGCGCGGATTGCGCCGCTCAATGGGTTCCACCAAGTTTGAGAAGCAGCTTATCAAGCAAATGAAGCGAACGGGAACCGTAGCGATGTGCAAACTGGATAATAACACCGTACTCGAAAAAGGTCTTTATTATTATCAGGGAAATGATTTTGCCAGCGAACTGGTATACAGTATCGCCCGCCTGTGCGAACCCTGTCTGGAACACACAGACAATAACTTCAATCCGCTGGATGCCATTCAGAAGGGAGAATTTGGAGACGTAGCCGAAGATATCACTTATCTGATACAGCAGTGCCGCAAGAAACTTGAATCCAACGATTATAATGATTTTGAGGAAGAAGTACGTCGTGCCAATGACCTTAATGCCCAACTTTCACATCTGAAACGTCAGGAGTTACAACGTATTCAGAATCAAACAGGTAGCGTCAGAGTAAGTATGATATATCTGACAATGGTGCAAGAAGCACAAAATGTGGTAACTTATACAATCAATCTGATGAAGGTAAGCCGTAAATTCCAGCTGGAAACGGACGCTTAACAGAAAGGGAAACAAGCTCATAACTAACTGATAATAAACACTTATAAGATTGTACACTTTTGTCATGCAAGAGTGTACAATCTTGTGTAATAAAAGTGTACAACCTTGCATAACCAAAGTGTACAATCTTGCACTCTACCCCTATTTTAACCAAAGAAGTCTATCCGGATACTTTTTTTTTCGATATAGATACCCCTGTCAACGGCTATTTGCATACTAACCTTATTCTTAATTTAGTAACTATCACCATTAAATTGTATTAATATAAACAATACTATTTAAAGAGCCCAAAGCAAGTAATGAATGTACATGCTCCAAGCAACTAATAATAGTTCTATTTTATAACTTTAATACAATACTTATGAATTTAAGAAAACTACTTGCTATGGCGGCGCTCACAGCGTTATTGCCATCAGTTCTGGCCAATAACCAGGCAACCAATGGTAATGACTCCGCTACTAATTCCAAATCAACGGTTGAAACCAAGAATTTAATAGGTGATACTCCTACATCATTTATTGAGTTCAACGGTTCCGATCAGTATATGGTGATTCCCCATCATGCCGATTTTAACGTTACGACTTCTGAGTCATTCACTGTTTCATGCTGGGTAAAACGAAATGTTCTGGCCAAAGACACTCGCTTCATCGTAAAACGTGTGAAAAACAATGCTACTGTTAAATCGGGATATGAACTATGGGGAGATGACGTTAGTAATAAATATTTCGCGGTAAATAGTCCCAATAATACAGGAGACCATACCAACTCCGTATCGGTTTATTCAACGATAACGGGTAATGCCGGCGAATGGCATCATGTAGCTTTCGTTATTGACCGCACAGCAGGCGTTATGTACGAATATCATAACGGAACACAGGTGGCGAGCAGTGGAAGTAAAAACATTGCCCCCTGGGAATGCAGCAATACGTATGACGTACTTGTCGGAGCAGGATTCTCAGAAGAGAATACTCCTAATTACTTCCTCAATGGCTCTATTGCCGGTTTACACTTTTACAAACGGGCTCTCTCGGCAGAAGAGATCGCTGCGGATGCAACAGCCCAAGTAGGAGCTGAAACAGAAGGCTTGGTGGCTGCTTATGATTTTCAGAACATCACTGGTCTGAAAGTAACAGACATCAGCGGAAACGGACATACCGCCACACTGGTAGGATTTACAACCAATCTTCCGGAAATTGCATCCGTTACTCTTACCCAGAATACCAAGTTCACCGGTCGTGGAAACCTGCACGATCAAATTCTTAAAGCCACTGTAGTAATGGGTGGAACAGATGCAACACAAGTATTTCGTTCTGTGAAAATGAATTTAAACGGTACTACCAATTTAAATGATATTGCCAAGATCAAATTCTATAAGACATCCCAAAATACATTCGACGAACGTACAGCCAAGGATGCTGTTCTGTTGGGCGAATTTGTTCCGGCCGAAGGTGAGATGACATGCGAATTTACAGATGCAACCATTCAGTCCGGAACATGTTATCTGTGGCTTTGTGCCGAAGTTTCGGAAACAGCTGCCGAAGGTGCGAAAATAGATGCAGAATTACATGAAATAACTACTGAAAGCCAGACATTCGAAATTGAAAACCCTGCTCCAACCGGAAGCCGTGAAATATTGCTGAAACGTCGTTTGGTATTTGCTCCGGGCGACTATAATTCAACAAACTGGCGTATACCGGGATTGTTGCAACTTTCGGACGGAACCTTGCTGACTACTACTGATAAGCGTAAATATAACGAAACGGACCTCCCGGAAGACATTGATATCGTTTCACGTTACAGTACCGATGGTGGTTTTACCTGGAGCGAACCCGTAACCATTGCCGAAGGAAAAGGACGTAAAAAAGGATACGGCGATGCAGTCATTGTAGAGGCAGCCAATGGTGACGTAGTATGTGGTTTTGTGGGTGGAAACGGACTTTGGAATTCTTCTGAATCCGATCCTCAATGGTCGTATATCGCTATCAGTCATGATAAAGGACGTACGTGGGGAGAACCTAAGAACATTACAGATTTACTGTGGGGAAGTAAGTGCGATAATACAGAACGCAGAGCCTTTGCTCATTCATTCTTCGGTTCCGGTAATGGTTTGCGCCTGATTCGTGGAGAACATGCAGGACGCATCCTGTTTGTAGCAGCAATGGGCTCCGGAAACCAGTTGCACAACTATGCCGTCTATTCGGATGATAACGGTGCTACCTGGTCGGTATCAGAGCGTGCATTCACCAATGGAGATGAAGCCAAAGTAGTAGAACTCAACGATGGCCGCGTGTTGATGAGTATTCGTCAGAACGGTTATCGTGGCTATAGTATCTCTGCAGATGGCGGAGAGACCTGGAGCACCCAATCGAGCTGGAACGAAATTAACACCAATGCCTGCAATGGTGATATTATCCGCTATACGGCTACAGACAAGGGTTTCAACAAAGATCGCTTGCTACATTCTCTTCCCAATGCCTCTTCCCGCCAGAACGTAAGTATATTTATCAGCTATGACGAAGGAGAAACATGGCCGGTTGTAAAATCGATATGTCCTTATAACTCCGTATATTCATCTCTTACAATACTTCCCGACGGTACAATCGGAGCATATGTAGAAGAAAATCTGGAAGGTGCTTGCTCACTCTATTTCATGAATTTCTCTTTGGAATGGCTGACTGGCGGTCAGGATATATACACCCCTGCAGGTGAGGTGCTTGAACGGGTGGAAACTCCCGTTTTTGACCCGGCCGATGGTCGCCTGGAAGAAGGAGAGACAGTTAAAGTAGCCATTACATGTGCTACTCCGGATGCTGTAATCCATTATACACTGGATGGAACGACCCCCACTGAGCAATCTGAAGTATATATGAACGCTATTTCGGTTTCGTCATCAACTACAATCAAGGCAATAGCAGTTAAAGAAGGCATGCTCAATAGTAAAGCAGCAACAGCCGAGTTTATTTATCCGGCTTATTGCACTCCCGATCTAAAAACAAATCATGCCCGCTATCTGACCTCTGTATCTGTGACCGACGATGATACAAATTCATTTACGAGCAGCCAAATCCAGACATCGGCAACACCTCGTGCCGTATATGTTGACAGAACAGATGAAATAATTAAAACCAAGGCCGGTGCTACCCTAAATGCAAGTACCGTATGGGGCTTCGAATGGATGCATGCTTATGTATATATAGATTATAATAAGGATAAAGAATTTGATGTAACACTCAATGCCGATGGTAATAACAAAGGAGAACTGGTTTCATACACATTCTATGCAGAAGACGGAGGTGAGTATGGTACAAACAGTTTAGGCGAAAGGAAAAAAAATAATGTCGGCGCTAACGGTGCTCTTCCCCGCTTCATCATACCTCAAGACCTCGCTGCAGGAGACTATCGTATCCGTTTTAAAATCGACTGGAATGATATTAATCCCTGTGGAAGCGTTGCAGCAGGAAATGGAATTGCCAATAATGGCGGTACTATTGCCGACTTTACCCTGCGGATCGAATCATCGGGAGGCGTTGGTATCAAAGATGTAAACGATGCTCCGGAAACAGTATTTACCGGTGTAGCCGGAGGTATTGCGATTGAAGGGCAAGATTGTGTAGCCGAAGTATTCGACGGACAAGGCCGTTTAATAGTGAAAAAAGCAGTTACGAACGGTTCATTTATTTCACTTCCGGCTGGTTTCTACATTATCCGTAATGGAAAAGTCAATATGAAAGTGATTGTAAAAGCATAAGAACAGAATCCTCAAAACGAGGATAAGAAGTTAATCTGTTTTATATTAAAAGCTATATTTTCTCCTTATACTATCTGACAAATAATGAGGAGAATTCACCACAGAGTCACACAGAGTTTCACAGAGTTTTTTTATTAGTAATCAGATAATAGTACTCTGTGAAACTCTGTGTGACTCTGTGGTGAAACATATTTAATCGGGATAATACTTCCCGGGAACTGCATTAGCCGGAACATACGGTTCCATCCAGAATGCAGAACGGCGTTTGAACTTCAGTTCAGTAGATGGATACCAGTTTGCCCATGAAGCAGGATCACTGTTCACCACCGGAGCCATTGCACTCTCTCCGTTTCCATTTAAAGCGGTCACAGTATACTCGTATACAATAATTCCACTTCTATCGGCATCAGCATTATCCAGGCTACCAGGCAGACTAAAGGCAGGAACAACTCCCTGAAGCTCTTCATCCGCAAAAGAAGTAGCTTTTCCCTCATAAACCTTCAGGAAATCTTTCTCACCCAGCTTTCTTCTGTAAACCCTGTAAACTTCAGTACCTAATACTTGCCCCCAGGAGAGATCAATCCGACCGGAATCAAGTTGAAGTTTTAAGCCTTCCGGATAATGAGAAGGAGACTTACTTATATAAACCGGATATTCACAGGCAGAAGCAGCCTCTTTCTTTCCGTTGACAGAGACAGCACGTACATGATACTTACCATCTGCCAGTTTGGGCAACATATATATAGTTTTTGTGGTTGTGCCTGATACTTCCCAACTTTTGCCTCCATCTTTCGAGAGTTCCATACGGACCTTTGACACCGATTGGGGCTTTGACAAATAAACCATGTTGCCGGCTTTTGCATAAACAACATCCTCAATCATTGTGGGCATAGGAACAGGTTCTTTGGCTGTATATTCAATGGAATGTTCTCCGGCGGGTAGTTTCACTCCGGCTATATCCCCTTTGTACATCACTCCGTCGATATAGAGTTTTCCCCCTTTCACACCTGTCAAAGTCAACGTCGCCTGACCGTCCGACTTCAATCTCCCCTTGCAATCTCCACTTACAAAGCGTGTCAATGCGATGGCTGTTTCTGTCTCACCCGTAAGATGAATGCCCAAACCGTCAGCAGCAATCTCAGAGCCTTTGAACAGGGCCAGTTGCAGATCTCCGTTCTTCATCCGGCGAACCATCCCTGCTTCTCCTTTGAAAGTCACAGAATCCGAATGCCAGGTAATGGGATCGCTGTCCCTGAAAATAATATCCCGGCTCTTATCTGTAGCGACCTGCACTACCCCCTTCGGCCTCCCGTTTTTATCCGGAACGAATTCATAAACATCATTTCCTTCCAGTAATGCCGGAACAGTGAGTTTGCCATCCAAAACACGTACCGATTCTTTCTTGTGGGTAACCAGCGTCAGCAAAGAACCAACACCATCCCGGTAAAAGCCTTTCGACTTCGCAGTCCCTGCTGTTGTCCAATACTCCGGACGTACTTTATCCATAAATACAATCTTCGGAAATTCATCTTCTTTCCGGGTGAACCATGAGAAACGGTTGAAAGCTCTCCAATTAGTCCCGGTCTGATCGTAAATCAGAAAATAATCGGTCCCTACCAGAAGAATACTGCGGGATACATATTCGGGCCATGCAAAAGAATCTTTTCCCTCTGCCGAACGTACTTCAGCCATCTGAGCTATCTCCAGATCATATAAAGGGGCAACCAGCTCATTCATTCCGATATTACAGAAAGTACCGTTTTTCATGACTCCGAAATTGGTTACGCCATCCGTATTATTCTGGGTATGATCTCCTACCGCCTCATTTTCATGACCGGTATAAACTTTGTCTTGTGCATAGAAATAGATACCGCCTGCATTACCTTGCCCCTGATGTCCCCAGCGGTAATTAGGCCCCTTGTCTACCTGATTCAAATGGATAGAAAGTTCTTCATCCGAATCAACTCCGGCACGAAGTACAATCCCATGCCCGGTATATTTGCAACTTTTCAGATGCGGATTCGTACCTGTATCTTTCGTCTGATGCGTATTCTTATGCACCTCTACCCATTTCGTATCATTCGCCTTTTCTTCCACATCTTCTCCTATCGCTCCCAACCATCGTAAATTTTCGGCTACCAGCGGATCATAATACTGTAACCAGTTTCCTAATTCATAAACAGGCGCATAGCGCGGCACCAATCTGCCGCCACCGTGTGCACCATGAGGTGGATAAGCTCGTCCCGGCGTTACCATATCAACCATCCAGCGGGCTCTTTGCGCCATATGAGAATCTGCAAACCGATTTTTACCATCAAACAGTTCCAGGGCTATATTTGAATGTACGGTAGGACGCAGATAAGCCCAATTGTACACTCCCAGACTTTCTACCCAACGTCCTCCCTTAGACTCATAGGAGCTGACTTCCGGACGGGTATAAAACAAACCATAAACTTCAATCGACTTCTCAAAGAAATCGGCCCACTCCTTTGCCATCGGATGTTCCGGGAAAAGAAAAGCCGTTTGTCCGGTCACCGCCCATCCATCGGCAGCCATGTTGGCAGTGCCTGCCAATGAAGTACGAATGGCATTCATCGGTTCAAGCATATTCACATAACCGGCCAATAAGAAAAGAGCCTCAACAGTCTTACGTTGTTCGTCGGACAAATCTTTGTAGTAAGTCAGATAATCCTGCACCCACTGTGAATAAACCGGGCGGTGAGAAATAGAATGAATGCCCGGAAAACTATTCATCCCGGTCATATAATACGCCATCGGAGAAGTGACCATCTGCTTATAAAACCGATCGGCAGAAGTTTCTTTGGGTCTTTTGACAAAAGGATTTTCGGGGCGTTTCGCTTCTCGTGGATATTCCAGTACCCAGTTCTTCACCTTATCCAGATTCAGTAACGCATATTGCCGGTGAAGCATCATCGTATACCGGAATACCATTTCGGCCGAATGGTCTTTTCCGCCATTAGCCGCAATATCATCAATACTCTTATTGAAAGCTTCCACTTTGGGGTGTGTATCACCGATCCGGGTAAATGCTATTGCTGTAGAACGCGTACCATTTTGTACCGGATACTTAAAATAGAGTTTCTGATCCGCATATCTGAAATAGACAGACAGATCGGGAGTAGGCTGCCAAATACCGTATTGCCGGTCATTCCAGCGATTGTGGTCATAAACAAATACGCCCAACTCACGGGCATCCTTCCCACTTTCCCAAAAGGTCATCACAGGAACTTGCTCCCGCGTAGAGTTTCCTCCGAAAGGCAACAGACGATATACCATTTCTTTGTCAACCTGTTCTATCCATCCTTCACCTGTCCAATGCGGATCTTCCTGGCAATAACTGGTATAAAGAGGTTGTTCAACAGGTACTCCGTCAGCAACGGTCACATCTTTCTGACGGTCCCAGTTAGCATATTTATGAGTCGGATGGAAGCCGGTCCACTCCATATCTACAAAAACTCCGTCTTGCTTTTCTATTCCGCTCATCTCTTCATCGAAGATTACGAACGGATAGCCTTGTACCACCTTAACAGAAGTCCGATACTCGGCTCCTCCCTCCAAACGATAAAGTACCAGACACTCGGCAAACAGCTCTCCACTCTCTTTTACGGAAGTCTCTACGGACACTATTTTCTTATGACCGGAGTACAACCTGTTACGACCGGAAGCTCCTTCTCCCTTTGAAACAGAAAGAATTGGAGCCGGAGCGATATTGTCATTCACGGTAGCAGTTACAGGAATGGCAACACTAAAATCCGTATTCCCAAGTATCCAACAGTCCGTTTTTCGTTCGATGTATACCGGATGATCAGACTTCATCTTCCGGCTGCCCAACCGCAAAGTATACTTAAAACCTCCCCCGGCAGACATGGAGGCGAAAAAATGGATACGTGCAGAGCAAATACGATTGTTATCGTACTTCTTATCCGAAAGTTGAAAAGCAACCGGATTTCCGGTCCGGGTATCTATCAACTCCAAACGGTTCTCAACATTGCTATCCGGAGAAAAAGTAACCGGATAGCTGATCAGAGTCTCCGGCCAACTGTATATAGACAAAAAAAGCGGATTCTCTTTTTCAAAAGTAACAGCCGGATGGTCCGTAGAAATACGATATTGTTGTGCATGGGTATCAAATACCCAGCACAACAACACAATAAAACTAATAACAGTATATCTCATCAATTTTAAATTTTTTCAGCTATCAAAGCATAAGCACACCACAATGCCGGAGCTTGCCCGTGCAGATCGCCCGTCAGTGGCTTACGGTTACGGTAATGTTCACTCGTATTTCCCAGCATAGTACCCTCGCATACACCTTCCACATCGCCCATCTGGTTCACATAAGAAGTGAGTGCAATCCACGCCTTGCGGGCGGCAGGACCATACTCGTCTTTATCAAGCCATCCTTTTTTCACACCTACGATCATTGCATACGCAAACATACCCGTACCGGATGTTTCTTCCCACATAGATGCATCATCTACAACTTGTTTCCACATACCTTTTTCGTCCTGCATCTCTTTCAGGCGTACCATCATTTTGAGGTAACCCTGCATGATAGCTTTCCTGTCCGGGTTATCTTCCGGAAGAATACGCAGTAACTCTGCCATACCTACAGCCATCCATCCATTGCCTCTTCCCCAACAGAAGCGAGCTGTCGGAGCATGATAAAACAAGCCTGAAGGTTGTTGTATGGAATCCAGGTAAAGCACCATTTCACGGGCGGCACGATCGATGTATCTCCGTTCGTTCGTTACCCTGTAAGCCTGTGCCTGTATAGCAGTAATCATAAACATATCATCCAGCCAGAAACGTGTCTGCCAGGAGTATCCTTTATCTGCCCACTCCTTTTGCTGGGGCAGACAGACATCTGCATCTACAAAATCACCATACATACTGCTCTTGCATGTATCCTGATGATCGAGCGTCCAGTCTGCCGGCAACTCCCATTGCGAATCGGCATACATCATCCCCATTTTCTTATACCGTTCATCACCGGTTTGCAAATAGAATTCTAAAGGCAACGCTCCGAATACATTGTTATCAACATGGTTCGGTTTCGGTTGAAGAAATGCTTCTGTAGTAAACAAAGGCTCGAAGCGTTCGGTCAACCGTTGTGTTAATTCCGCATTGCCACATTCCTTAGCAAACCACAATCCTCCCAACCAGGTGCAAACGTCCGGATAAGTAATCTGAGTACGTGGTTCGTTTATACGTAAAGGACTGCCATACTGCGAATGCCCCTGAGCCAAGAAGCGGTAAGTTATTTTAGTACCAATCTCAACGGGATCAGCCCCCTCCGGGAAATTATCAAAATAACTCACTTCTTGCCTTGAGCATGATGCCAGCCCCAGGATTACCAATGCAAAGAAAACAATATTCTTCTTCATAACTAATACTATATAATCAAATCTTTAAAAACTTCAGCATACATACTTTTTTGCCATTGTCAACACGAAGGAAATAAAGTCCTTCATACAAGCCCACAGCCGAAAGAGTAACTGTCTGCTCATATTCTTCCTGAATATTCCAATGCCTCACTACCTGTCCGGATAAGCTGACTATCGACACACGTTCCGGTTTATCTTCCTGCGGAAAAGAAAGATAGAACTCATCCTTTACCGGATTGGGAAAAAGGTGGTAACCTGCTTCTTCTCTGGCATTCTCAATCCCAACAGACGAATCATTCCAGCTGATAGTCTTTTCCAACACACCATTTTTATAGACGAAAAGTTCATCTGCGTCATTCTTCTGCTGTACATAGGGACTATTGAAGAGGTATTCTTCAGAAAGGGTCAACGGTACTCCGTTCACCTTGTAATTATCCTGATAAGCTTCGGTAGGCGGAAAGAATTGCAGCTGCAAAACATCACCACTCAGTGAAGTATACTTCACTGCCGGCTTACTTGTAGTATAATCCTGTTTTTCTATCTTTGTCTTGGTAAGAACCGCATTCTTGAATAACTCCAGTTCCTCACTACGGGTAGCCGCTTTATATTCCGGCTCTATTTCTGAGGTTTCCAGCACCCAGGCTCCTTTTCGGCAAGAGGTATCTTCCAAAGTAAGAACATCGTGATTGCTGACTACAAAATCTGTATTCGCCCACGTATAAGGTTCCAATGTTTTAAAGGCGAAAAGCATCGTTCCGGTATGACAAAAGATCCAGCCATCTGCCTCGATACGTTCTTTAATACCTCTTTTTGTGAAAGGCACATAGATACGGTAACGCTTTCCCTGAATATAAGTAGTCGGTACATTATACACCCCAACCGCTGCTTTTTCATATTGCATCACCCTGTGATAAGGGTTCTCTCCGTATCCTTCAATATTAGCATTTGTATTGTCGGTAGGACGGGCAGGATTGTCCTGACAAACAGAAAACACACTCTCTACAACATCACTTTGCCAGGCCAGATAAGTACGTTTGGTCTCTTTGTAGGCATAGCAGGAAGTAGCTTTTGACAAATCATAAGGAATTTCTGTTTGAGTAGCCAAACCGTAATTGTTGCTTTGATATGTATATTTAAAACGTTTCCAGTTCAACACATCTTTGTTTGAACCATTCACTCCTATATCATTAATGTAACTGGTATATACATAAGGATATTCCTTCGAGTCGTAAACCTGCAACAAAGCCGGGTCGGGAGCCACATTACGTTTATAAGCCAACCAGAAATTCATACTTGCCGTATTATTGGTTACGGTCAGTCCCGGAATAAAAAGGTACTTATTCTCCTGATTACCGAAGTACAACCAGGCAAGCGCCGTTATATTCGAATTGGAAGCACGGGCACCTGTATATAATTGGTCCCAACCCTTACAACGAGGTGGATTGGCCACATACAGTCCCTGATTCCAGGCCGAAAGCAAACTGGCAATCATTTGCTGGTAAACCACATTAGCCTTTTGATTAATTTCCTCATCTTGACAGAACTCAGCCAACATACGTACATACATTATATTCGTAGAGAAATAAATGAATGCATCTGCTTCACTACAATTATTGTGGAAGAATTTATTCAGCCAATTCAAAATACGGGGACGATTATAATCTCTGATCTGCTTCGTTGTACGTCCGTACCGATCTGTAAAATCACTCCATTGCTCAGTAGCCATAAAGCCGACCGTATAACGTATCATATCCAAATTAAGAGTAATTCCTCTTGAATTATAATCACCTAACTGAAGAAACGTCTTTATTTTGGCTTTCAAAGACTCCGGCATATTGTCCTTTGTCAGCAAATAACCATGTAGTGTGGCATGAGCATAAAATTCAACGCCCGAACCCGTAGAGTTGTAATACAAATCAGGATCGGCTATATATTTGTCATACATAGCCTCCAGGTTGTTTATCGCCCGTGACTTATCGTAATTAAGATATAAACGTGCAAAATAATACGGACCCGTATATTTAGGATCACCTCCGGAAGGTGATGTACCCTTTGCCATATACTGAATCATAGCATCACACCGCTTCTCGTAGGTAGCCCCCGAAATCATAGACTGCGCTCTACTTTCAGCACTTATCATAAATAATAAGACACACAGCCAGATAGAAAGTTTTTTCATTGGTTCACTCATAAAATTACCGGAAAAAGTTCCGGACTACTTAAACTCAAGACTAAGTAGTCCGGATGTGTTTTTTTAATTAAAACAGGATTTTGCCTGATTGTGAAGTCTCACCTTCGGAGACAGACAGGAAATACACTCCACGCTCGATAAGAGAGATGGTTTCTCCATTACCCAGTTGTACGGATTTAACCAATGCGCCTGAAGTATTGTACACATTTACCTTAGCAAGCCCTTCAATACCATATACGGTAACTCCATTGCTGTTAGCAACCAATGTGAAGCGACTCTGCTCTTTCTGATTAGTAGTAATACCAGTAGCACCACTACCTAATTCGTAAGCACCTAAATCATACTTCTGACCTACCGGACGGGCATTACCACAAATGTCGGTCGTCGCAATCGTATAATCAGGAATGGTATTAACACCTTTATCTACCAAGTCTGATGCATTCAAAAGTCCCCAGTTTGCTTTGGCTATTGCTTCCAGCGTTCCTTCCAGAAATTCGTAACCAATACCGGCGTCTACTGTCGGACGAATGAAACGAGGGGCAAGTCCTTCTGTTACCTCTTCAGTAAAGTCATTGCTTTCAATCAACTGGTAAGAAGTTGGGTTTGTATTCAGGTTCTTATTTTCCATCCAGATACCTGCACCCTGGATTCCGCAGTATGCAAATGTCTCTACATATCCGGCCTGATTCAGGTTGAGATTATTCGCATTCCCCTGTTCGTTCACATTGCCCCAAAATACAGAGTTGTAAATAGTGGAATTTCCATTAGAGAAAACACCGCCACCAGCTTTAGCACCCATATTTTTTACTACGGTTGTATTAATCAACTTTCCGCTACCGCTATGGATATAAACACCACCACCGCGAAAAACAGAAGAGTTATTATATATCACACAGTTTTCTGCTACTGCACTGTTATTTAAAAAGATACCACCGCCAAATGCGTTTTTACCGGAAACAACCTGGTTATTCCGAATAACAGAATTGCTGATAACACTTTTATTACCTTGTATATTAATACCGCCGCCATAAGAAGAACCGTCGGAATCGTCATTCTGATTCGTACAATTCTCAATCAAACAGCTCTTAACCAAACCGGCACCATCCACAAATACACCGGCTCCGTTTACAGCGCTATTCTTACTGGCTTCCGCTTTAATATTACGAACGATGCAATTACTCAGAACTGCATTATTTTTCAGGTAAGCCCCCGCCCCATGATCATTTACATTTGTATTATCACAGATCGTTATACCATCTACCACGTCTCCTTCTGCATTCATAGTGAATATGCGATAGCTGGGATCAGTATCGGTATTTCCCTGGAATTGTGTTTCGTATTCAAACTCCCAAGGCTCTACAATGCCATTTTCATCCTGATCTTTCAATATACGCTGTTCCAATGCGGTTTCATTTCCTTTAAAACCACCATATATCTGTACTCCTGCACGGTCTTCATTCAGATTGATGGAACCTGTCACCTGATAAATTCCTTTCGCAACCCACACTCTATCTTTGGCAGCAATATTGCTCAATATACCATTAAACTTTCCATCGGTAATCTCTACAACCACATTGTTTTCATCCTGAGTAATATGACTCCAGGCTTCTGTATCGCTACTTAATTTCACATACACGTTCTTTGCATCTAACTGGTTGGAACAAGCCATTGCAATCATCAAAGATGCTAATAAATGTTTTTTCATAATAACTATTTTTTTAATAATACATTAATAACCTTCATTCTGCCACATGATATTCACATCGTTATAAGCTGCCATTTCGGCGAAAGGAATTGGTAGCAGCAACTGATAATCCTGAACTGTATACTGTCCGGAACCTTCGTCACGATGCTTAAAGTGCTCATTCATTGTAGAAACTGCTATTCCCCAACGAATCAAATCACACCAACGCAGGCCTTCAAAAGCAAACTCAACTCTTCTCTCCTGGATAATTGCATTGCGGAAAGTGTCTTTATCATACAGTTCTACAGGAGTCAATGCATCCAGTCCGGCACGAGCCCGTACGGCATTCAGAATTTTAAAAGGTTCACTGTTAATATCAGCCACATAGCCCAACTCGTTAAGAGCCTCAGCATACATCATCTTCACATCTGTATACCGCAGGATAGGAAGATTGTTTGCCCAGTCATTTTTCTCTTTCGGAGTGTAAGTATCCCACTTGCAATATTTGTATACCAGCTTGGACTGTGTATCATAGGTTCCGTTAATCTTCACATTGGTAACTACGGACAGAGCTTTACGTTTATCCACTTTCGGAGAGGTTTCGTAAGCATCCCATAAATTCTCCGACGCTCTCATATTTCCGCTATATCCGGTGAAAGGAGCCACATAAGCAGTGTTAGGTAATGTCAGTTTTTCAGGAATAAAACCGGTAATAAATGAATTACCTTCACCAATCTGTCCCCCGATAAACTGAACTTCCCAAACACGTTCTTTTCCATTGTCTTTGGAGTCAATGAAGCAGTCTTCATATTTTTTCTCCATTTCATAGCGTACAGATTCCTGATCTACTACCATTTTCAGGTAAGTCCGGGCATCTTCAAAATTATTCTGGAACATGTATAACCGGCCGAGCATTCCGGCAGCAGCATAGCGGGTAGCACGTCCGATATCATTCGTGCCCCATTCTTCGGGAAGCAATCTGATAGCCTCCTTATAATCGGATATAGCCTGTCCGAGAGTTGCCTCTTGAGTAGAACGCGGTATTTTGCGGATCTCCGCCAAAGGAGTTGTCTTTGTGATCAAAGGAACGCCTCCCCACTGCCAACCCAAACTCCAATAAGCATAAGCACGCAGAATATAAGCTTCTCCTTTAATGTAATCACGTCTTTCCTCATTTGTGAATTCTGCATTATCAATCTTATCCAGAATCAGATTACAGCGGTCAATTATAGACCAGTAAGTTTTCCAGGAAGTAGTCCAGATACTCTCGTTAGGTGAATCAACAAACCGGCCCACGTTATTTGCATTTCGCGAATCATCACTACGGTGGTTGATATACATAAACCAACAGGAGTTCGTATCATACAGAAGTTGTTGTTTTCCGTAAACAGCCGAGATAGCCTGCTCAAAATCCGATTCCTTTTTATAGCCTTCTTCCACCGTATAATCGGACTGTGGAGTAATGTCCAGAAAAGCATCACAAGCTCCCAACACAAACGACAACGATAACAATAATATGAATGTTATTTGCTTCATTTTTTCATTGTTTTTATAGAGTTAGAATACAAGATTTACACCAAGGGTATATTTTCGGCTCATAGGATATGTACTATAATCCACCCCGGCTCTTGTTGTAGAATTACCATAACTATTCGTTTCAGGAGATACACCCGGATAATTGTCAAAGGTTGCCACATTATCCAATGAAACATATACTTTAGCTTTCTTCAGGAAAGACTTTTTCAATAAGTCATTGGGTAAGGTATATGACAAGGTGATATTCTTGATTCTCAAGTAAGTAGTATCGTAGATACGTAAGTCTGAATTATTCTCATAAGTAGAATTACGGTTATAGATGTTGGGGGTTGTACCATCCCATGACATATCTACACCTAAATAGTAAGGAGTAGGATCTCCGCGATCTCCGTAAACAGCCTGATAATCGGGTTTCCAGCAACGTACCCAATGCGAGAACTGGTTAACTCCCGGAGAACCATAGTCCAAAGAACGTTGTCCAAGGAACATAACATCACCACCAATCTGTCCCTGAATCAAGACACTCAACTCAAAGTTCTTATAAGAGAAACGGTTTGTTATACCATAAATGACATCAGGGATATTATTTCCGTAAGGCACCAGATCGTCTTCTGTGATTACTCCGTCACCTACCAGTTTTCCGTCAACCATTTTAGTAGGTTGGTCCACCATCTTCACATTACCAATACGCTGACCTTTGTACACAGGTACCAGAGGTTTGTTTTCATCCGGAGTGCCATCAGCTTTTTTTTCAAAATCATCTGCAGTCAAGATACCATTCGTGCGGTAACAGTAGAACTGTGATACCGGTCCGCCTACGCGGGTTATGAACTTGCCATCCCACATTGAATCGGTGAAACTATCGATACCTCCCATATCCAGCACTTTATTCTGGTTGCCGGAAAGGTTCAGAGAAGTAGACCATTTGAATGTTCCTGTCAGATTGTGACTTGTTATGTCCAACTCCCATCCTTTATTCTGAATGGATCCCAGGTTGGTACGGATTCTGTCATAACCGCTTGTCATTACAATAGGCAGATTAAACAACAGGTTATCGGTCTTGTTAATATAATAGTCAAAATTGAACTGCAAACGGTTATTGAAAGCAGAGAAATCCAATCCGAAATCAAGGCTGGCTGTACTCTCCCATTTCAAATCTTCATTCTTCAGATTTTTAGGAGCCATACCAGCCTGAAGTGTATTGCCATAAGCCGAGTTATCAGTAGTCAGCACTGACAGATAATCGTAATATCCAATGCGGTCGTTACCCGATTTTCCCCAGGATGCTCTAAGTTTTAATAAAGAGATCCATTTTACAGAACTCAAGAATGACTCTTCATTGAGTTTCCATCCTGCCGAGAATGACGGGAACCATCCCCAACGATTGTTTGCACCGAAACGTGAAGAACCGTCATTACGTACGGTTGCATTAAGCAAATACTTTTCTTTATAATTATAACTTACACGACCAAAGAAAGAAGCCGTACGCACCTGGTATTTTTCCGTAGAAGCCCTTTTTGCCAAAGTAGCCACATTCAATGTCGGAATGTTCTCCAACGGCCATCCGGTTGCTTCACCATCAATACGATACTTATCAGTTGCATCGGCACTCTGTCCCAACATAACATTCAGGGCATGTTTGTTACCATACAAAGCATCATAAGTCAGGGTGTTCTGAATAGACCAGCTATTATTGCTTTGAGAATTACTTTTTCCCAAAGTTACATTATTGTTATTGTAGGTAACATTGCCCGGAACATAGTACTCATATACCCTACCGTCATAACTATAATTATACTGTGACTTGAACACAAGGCCTTTCATAAAAGTAATCTCAGCCCAGGCGGATGCTGCTGCCTTATTCTGCACTGTTTGATCCAGTGTTTCTTTCAAACGCTCCAAAGGGTTAGGATATACGGTAATACCCAGATTCGGATATCCCCAGTCACGGGTAGCTTCATCCAGTTTTACAATCGGTGCCTGCATCAAAGCGTGCTGAATAACAGTCTCTTTGCCCTGTGCCTCTTTATTATCCTGCTTACTACGTGAAGCGGAAATATTAGCGCCTACTTTTAAATAATCCGAGAGATTCAATGTTCCGTTCAGGCGGAAGTTAATACGGTTATAGTAGGTCTCTTTAATGATACCCTTCTGATCATAATAACCTCCTGAAAAATAGATCGTTCCCATCTTATGTTTACCCGATGCAGACAACTGATAGCTCTGTACAGGCGCAACCTGAGTAATTGCTTTTTGCCAATCTGTAGTCACCAAGTCCGGGTCTAACCAGGAATCCGGAATCTTATTTGCATCGGCACGTGCGCTCATAGGGTCACTCATTGAACCTCCACTACGCAAATGGTCGTTGTTTCTCTTCCAGATATTGAAAGCCAGCCATTCTTTGGCATCCATCATACTTACATATTTCTCCGGATCTTGCAGACCATAGAAACCGTCAAACGTAACAGCCGGTTTGTCACTGCCTTGCTTCGTTTCGATCAGGATAACCCCGTTTGCACCGCGGGCACCATAAATAGAAGTAGCCGAAGCATCTTTTAAAACCTGTATGGATGCCACATCAGCAGGATTGATATCACTCATGCTTTCATAGGGTACACCATCAATAACATACAGCGGATCACTGCTACCATTGATCGTATTCACACCACGAATACGTATTTGCAGTTCTTCGCCGGGAACACCGCTTGTGCTTTGGGCACGAACACCTGCCAGATTACCAGCCAATGCTTCTCCCAGCGTAGCTACAGGACGCTCCTTGACAGCTTCGTCTGTCATTTTAGACACCGATGAAGTAAGATTCTGCTTTTTTACACTACCGTAACCAATAACGATTACTTCGTCCAACGCTTTACTATCTTCACTCAAAACCACTTTGATATTGTTCTTGCCGGAAATCTTAATGGTTTTAGTTAAATAGCCGATGTAAGAAACAACCAGAGAACCGTTTTCCGGGGCATTTACCGTGAAATGTCCGTCTAAATCCGTAATGGCTCCCATGGATGTTTCTTTCACCAAAACATTTGCACCTATAACAGGCTCACCAGATGGGTCAGTTACTATTCCGGTAACCTTCATTTGTGCAAAAGCTACATTACAGATTAATAACAGTGCAGTTACCCAAATGAATCTGGAATTTGTTAGCAAAATGTGTTTTTGCATACTTAAGTTTGATTTTTGTTTTGATTAAACTTATTCTTGTTTTAATAATATAATAGATGCTATAATACATCTGATAGATAGAAGATATCTTTGAAGATATTCTGAAAGGTGGTCAGGTTAACTCGTTACTTTTTCCATACGCATTATATTTTAAGATTTCTATTAATTTCTGTTGCAAATGTATCCGCACGGCACCAATAACAGTAGGAGAATCGTATCAATCCTCTGTAGAATTGTGTCATACCTGAAAATATTTTGTAATCTGGTAAATTAGTATCACCACTGGTAGTTTTGTATAAAGGAGGTAGCAAGCCGCTTTATACAAAAAAGGAAACCGATCGTTCCATTTCGTTTCATATTCATGAGAGTTTTGTTTCATCAGGATGAAACACTTTGTTTCAACCTATTGAGAATTTTGTTTCAATGCTTTGAGAAAAGTTTCTCAATACGTTGAGAATTCTTTCTCAAAGCATTGAGAGTTTCTTCTCAAAGCATTGAAACACCCCTCCGCCCCAAGGCAGGAACAGCAAAAGTATGCTATTTCATATTCTTCTGATATTCCTTAGGAGTGATCTGGAATACAGACTTAAATACTCTGGAAAAATAAGACGGATCAGAAAATCCGGTCTGGTAAGCAATCTCTGATATGGTATATTGATTCTCACGAAGCATATCAGCAGCCATTTTCATTCGTATATTCACGATCAATTTATTAGGTGAAATCCCGGAAACAGCTTTTATCTTTCTGAAAAATTGTATTCGCCCATATCCCATTGCTTCATACAAATCGCTTACTTGCAATTCAGAATCAGAAGCTTTTTCTTTTATCAGTTCTATCAGCTTATCCATAAAAGGATCCACTGCAGCAATCTCCGGCATCGGAACTTCAATAGCCGACATTTTTTCGCCAAAGAGCCGGCGGAGTTGTTCCCTGTTCTTAATAATACTTTCTACTTTAGCTTTCAAAACAGTTATATTGAATGGCTTCAATATATAGTCATCGGCCAGCACGCTATATCCCTCCTTTATATGTTCATCCAACACCTTTGCCGTGAGCATGACAAAAGGAATATAAGCAAGCTTAGGATTCGACTTTACTTGTTCACAAAATTCCAGTCCATTCATTTCCGGCATCATCACATCACTCAATATGATATCCGGGAATTTTTCGAGTGCCAATTCTAATGCGACACGCCCATTGGCAGCTTCAATCACTTTATAAGAAGCCGACAATTGTAATACGAGATATTTTCTCAGGTCTTCATCATCCTCTGCCACCAGCACAACAGGCGCTTCGTCCGTTTCATTCGGATTCGTATCCTCCCACAAAGGTTCGCCGATTGGTTTCAGACTCTCTTTCTCTAATGCAAATGTCTTATCCACCGAATCTCCTTCGACATAAACCACGTCATCTTTTGTATACTGCTCTTTCCCCAATTGAAGCTCTATGAAAAAAGTGGTTCCCTGCCCGACAACACTTTCTGCCCAAATCTTACCATGATGCAGGCTTACTACATACTTTGCCAGGTTAAGCCCGATGCCACTACCGAACATATTGGACATGCTCCCCTGTTTTACCTGGAAAAATGGATCGAATATCTTATCTATATTCTCCTGTGATATACCTTCACCATAATCCTGAACGGACAGGAGCAGTTTGTCACCTTCTACGGAAGATACCACCTTTATAACACTGTCATCCTTTGAATGCTTTATGGCATTGGACAAAAGATTAAAAATCACTTTCTCCATCAAACCGGCATCAATCCACCAGTTACTTCCGTAGTAATCATTGGTATACCGGATCACAATACCCCGTTTCTGTAATAATTCCGAGAAACTGTCTATTCGCTCTGTCATAAAAGAGACCATATTCACATTAGACAGATTCAGCTGCATGGCTCCATGTTCCATCTTCCTGAAATCCATCAGTTGATTCACCAGCAAAAGCAACCTGTTCGAGTTCTTCAATATTTGTTTCACCGAATAAACAAACTTCCGGGGCAAGGCCTCATCATACAGTATATCTTCCGCAGGCCCTTTTATCAAAGTCAACGGAGTACGCAATTCATGAGAGAAGTTGGTGAACAACTCAATCTTCATCTTATAATCACGCTCAATATTCTCCTTTTTTATCTCTTCGATTTTCAACCGGTATTTAGCCGTCTTTTTCATATAATAATACCGCAAAATGAGATAGATCATGAATAAAACTAAAAGAGAATATAGCATTTTGGCCCATACCGACAACCATACAGGAGGATTAACAATCAAAGGCAGGCTCGTTATAGCGTCTCCCCATACTCCATCACTACTACAAACTTTAACCTGGAACGTATAGATGCCGGCCGGCAGATTGGAATAGATCGCTTCATTTCTATTGACATAATTCCACTCCTTTTCAACCCCTTTCAAACGGTAGGCGTACTTCACACCATCCGGGAAAAGATAATCCATAGCCGAAAATTTGATCTGCACGGAAGAGTTTCCATAATTAAGTTCAATCTCTTTGAAAGCCTCGGCATTATCAAACAGAAGATGATTGGAGCCCGTAATAGAGTTCAGAGTCTCTACCTGAGAAATACGGGGTTGTAAGGCAATGCCGGAAGTATTGTACAACTCGTTCAGAAGTAATTCTACCACTCCTCCTCTACCACCCACAAAGATGTTTCCATTAGAGGCTTCCAAAAAGGAATGACCGGAAAGTTCATGAATAGGAAATCCGTTCTTATAAGTATAGTTCAAAACTTGTTGATCTTTGGTTATTCGGGAAATCCCCATTAAGGTGGCAACCCAGATCATACCGGTCTGTTTATCCTGAATAATATCATAGATGGTATTGTGTGCAATCTTATCCTGCCCGAAGAAATGAATCACCTCACTACTCTTCGAATCATACATATATAATCCGGAATCATACGTTCCAACCCATATATTCCGCTCGCTATCTTCATAAAGCACACTCACATTCTTGTTTTCAAGTTCTTTTCCTCCCCAAGGTTCACCTTTAAAATATTTAAGCTCATCATCCAGGTTACGCTGGAAGCGCCACACACCTCTGGTACGTGTTCCTACCAACATATCTCTTCCAACAGGAAGAATGTCCTGAGTAAACATAAAACGGGTAGTACCATCATAATTGGTCGATAAGTCAACAGAACTCTTTCGCAGAACAACATCAAATAGCGATAATTCATCCTGCGCTATCCACAGCTTCCCATCCACATCTTTGGCAATAGATCGGATCTGGGAAGAAGCGGGTGAACCGATATCATAGCGTGATACCTTCCTGGTATCCAGATTCAGGACAAATGTTCCCTGATTCAGCAAATAGAATAATATTTGATTCTCTGACAGCCGATATACATAATAAATTTCAGAGTTGGTATCTATCTCCAATTGATTATCCAGATTTACACGATGCCACTGTCCGGAGATCAGATCAATCACAAAAATACCGGTATTGCATCCCACCCATATCTGCTGTTTGTATTCAACCAACTTTCCTACTACACGGAGAGGCTCTTTACGAATTTCCGAATGGAACAAATAGGATTTAAATTTCGTATATTTGGAGTTGAAAAGCATGGCTCCTTCATTGAAGGTTCCGATCCATAAAGACTCCTGCCGGTCTTTAAACAAACACATTTGCCGGTTCACTTTAGCCAATTCGGTAGGAAAAATACCAGAGACCGGATGAACTTTCAAAGAATTACTCACGTCCAACGCATACAATCCGTTGTCGGTAGCCAACAGCAAAGTAGAATCATTATACTCTAACAAATCATGTATCTGTGCTTGCTTAAACCCTATTTTCAAATCACTGGTATCTACTCTTTTTAAGGTATAACCGTCAGAATCAGCAATGAAAATATTTCCCAGATCGGCAGCACACCATATCCTTTGCTTTGTATCACGCATTATTTTGGAAGAGACAGGACGCTCTTCTTTATCTTTGAAAGGAGTGATAACGTTGGTTTTTATATTAAACTCCATTAATCCCTGCTGTACAATATCGATCAGCAAAGTATGTTCACCCGAAGCCGCCATCGCATTAATATACTTCCCCCGGAAGGTTTCCACACAGGAACTTGTATTACTCCTAAGAAAATAAAGCCCCGATTTGGTTGCTACCCAGACAGTTGAATCATTCTCCATCCAGATATTTATAACAACTCCCCGTGGCAGTTCGCCCTGATAAGCCTGTGACAGATCTTTAAATTTACCAGTATACGGATTGAACAGCATTACTCCGTTAAAAGTTCCGATCCACATATTACCGGCCTTATCGGGAGTTATATTGATCACATCATTGGACTGGCCTACAAACTCTTCATTATGATTATAATAAGTTTTGGACTCATATCCGTCAAACCTGTTAAGTCCATTCTTAGTTCCCATCCAGATAAATCCGAGAGAGTCCTGATAAATAGCTTTCACCGAGTTATTGGAAAGCCCATCCATCACAGTCAATGTCCTAAAAGAATAGTCATTACCCAAAGCACTTATCGACAAAAAGCTCCACCACAAGCTAAAGCAAATGAGCCAGAACTTCCTGTTAATGACAATGTTTTTCATATTTCTTTCACACAATTGGTATAAATGTACGCAAATATAGGAATTAAATTAAATATCATGCGAACGCTACAAAGATAAACCTTAATAGATAAGAAACATGTGAAAATTATATCAAGTACTTGTACTTTCGTATAATAAACCTGTTTTTTAAAGCCGATAAAAGAGGGTAAAATACAAATTTACCAGAATATGGATCAGATTTCATACCTTTTTAAACAGAATATTACCACTTTTGCAACCAAGATTAAATAAGTTCTGAAAACATGAAAACAAGTATGAAATTCTTATTCATTTTGGGAGTAGCTGCTGTGGTCTGCGAAAGCTGTGCGGAAAGAAATGCAGATATAATCACACTAACCAATCCAACAGATACTTCCCGGCAAGACGAAGCCTGTGTAATCAAGCGCAAAGACCTGTGTGCGGAAAATCAGAAATTGGTTCCCGTACTAAAGGATAAAGGAGGACAGTATATTCCTTCCCAGTTAGACGACCTGGACGGAGACGGACTATGGGATGAACTGGCATTCGTATACAACATAAACGAAAAAGAGAAACTGACTTTACAATTAGAATGGATAGATGAAGCGAACTACCCGGCTTTCTCTGTGCGAACCAATGTACATTATGGCAAAATGAAGCTCCCGGGAGTGATAGAAGAGCTGACAACCGATATGCATGGAAAAGAAAACCTGGCACGAGGTGGAGACGATAACAATCCTTATCCCTACCAGACAGACGGTCCATCATGGGAAAATGACAAAATGGGATTCCGCCATTACTTTGACGGGCGAAATTGTAGAGATGTGTTTGGAAAAAGAATACCCGATCTTGTACTCGATACAGTAGGTATCCGTCCCGACGGAACTCCGGGTGATACCTATCACGTTCTCCGCCCCTGGGGAAGAGACATTATGAGTGCTGCCAACTCTTTCGGACTGGGAGGTATAGCTGTTCAATTGCCCGATACCCTTTTACGTATGGGAGTTACTATAGAAGAAACTGTAGATAATGTGGACTCAACACGTTACACACTTGTTTGTAAAGGCCCTGTGCGCTCTATCTTTAAATTAGACTTTTATGGATGGCAAGTGGGGAATACCAAAGTCGATGTACATGAAACAATGACTATTTGGGCAGGAAAGTATGGATATGAAAATGAGATAACAACTTCTCCTCTACCCGATAACGCAGTATTGGTAACAGGAATTGTAGGAAACTTCAACGATATGCCTCAAAGACTGGAGACTTATGATCGGAAAGTTGTTTCTATGAGTACGCATGACCGGCAAACTTACAATAAGGAGTGGTATATGGGGATGAGTCTCATTATGCCGGTGAGCAACTATTCCGATGTCTTTAATGCGCCCGACAAGGGTTCGGATATCCTGAAAACGTGGTGTGTAAAAATGAAACCCAATGAAGAAGGAAAATACCTGTTCAATGCCTATGCTGCCTGGGAACTGGCAGACGAACAATTTACGAACAGGGATTATTATATGAATATGATTGATAGCTATGCCCGGAATATGGTAAATCCGGTTGTAGTAGAAATATCCAAATAAGTTTTTTGTAATCAGATTGTTTCAGGGATGTATTAGTGAGAGGTGACAAAAGTAAAACTCGCTATCATTAAAACGCAGATGATCGCTAATTGACGCAAAGAATAAATGAATATTTGCGATAAGTTACGTGAATCTGCGTTTATGATATTGTACATGGAAGCTTTCTCCGACTTTTGGGCACACCCTCCTGTTTATAAAATACCAACTTGAAACAGCCCTGTCTCTTCTGTACCGAATAAAAAAACAGGAGCAGTGCCAATTGGCTCCTACCCCTGTTCTTATTTCTTAAAAGCCTTATTGGCTTATTCTTCGTCCAGCAAAATCTCCAGTATCTGGCAAGCCGCTTTCGCTACCGGTGAACCCGGACCGAAAATAGCAGCCACACCTGCTTTATACAAGAAATCATAGTCCTGAGCAGGAATTACACCACCGGCAATCACGATGATATCTTCGCGCCCTAACTTCTTCAATTCGTCAATGATCTGCGGAATCAGTGTCTTGTGTCCGGCAGCCAATGAAGAAACGCCCACTACGTGAACATCGTTTTCAACAGCTTCGCGGGCAGCTTCAGCCGGAGTCTGGAACAACGGTCCCATATCCACATCGAAACCACAGTCGGCATAGCCGGTTGCTACTACTTTGGCACCACGGTCGTGACCGTCCTGTCCCATTTTTGCAATCATGATACGAGGTTGACGTCCCTCTTTCTTCGCAAACTTCTCGGCCAGTTCACAAGCACGCTTGAAGTCGCTGTCGTTTTTACTTTCTGATGAATACA
>ERZ1108168.368-NODE-368-length-39300-cov-6.497337_pt1 | contig 39300 bp, 36 predicted proteins | sample MGYA00403704_ERZ1108168 | MGnify/ENA primary metagenome ERZ1108168 (study PRJEB35170, sample SAMEA104062421) | human gut metagenome | biome: human gut; feature: human-associated habitat; material: faeces | place: Denmark | collected 2012-06-12 ...
TGTCTACTAATGAGTTGATAGCTACTATGTGTGAGGTGATGGGAAAGAAACCGCACATTTGGAAAATAAATAGGGGGATAATGGAAGGATGTGCCGGGATTGGTACTTTGTTTCACTTACCTTTAAATACAGAACGGCTTCGGAAGCTAACGGAGAATTATGTAGTAAGTAACGCAAAGATAAAAGCAGCTTTGGGGATAGATAAAATGCCTGTTACTGCAAAAGAAGGACTGATAAAGACAGTAAAGTCCTTTGAATGATTTACAATTGGACAATTTACGACTTACGATTGAAGATACTTTTTAAATAGATAAAGTTGTGTATTATTTAATAGTCTTAGTTCTGCTCTTCTCAGCAGAACTTTTTTATTTCCGTATTGCTGATAAATGTAATATCATCGATAAACCCAATGAACGTAGTTCGCATACCCGGATCACTTTGCGGGGTGGGGGAATTATCTTCTATTTCGGCGTATTAGTCTATTTCCTTACGAATCATTATGAATATCCCTGGTTCATGCTTGCCTTGACATTGATCATCTTAATCAGTTTTATAGATGATATCCGTTCTACCTCTCAGGCATTGCGATTGGTGTTTCATTTTTCTGCTATGGCTTTGATGTTTTATCAATGGGGATTATTCTCTCTTCCCTGGTGGACAATCCTTGTAGCGTTAATCATTTGTACTGGCATTATCAATGCTTATAACTTTATGGATGGCATCAATGGGATCACGGGAGGGTATTCTTTGATCATACTTGGAGCTTTAGCATTTATTAATTATTCGGTTGTTTCGTTTGTTGAGCCGGATCTTATTTATACAATGCTGTGTGCTGTGCTGGTTTTCAATTTCTTTAATTTCCGAAAGAGGGCGAAGTGTTTTGCCGGAGATGTGGGGGCGGTTAGTATTGCATTTACCATTCTTTTTTTGATTGGGAGGTTGATTATTCAAACCGGGGATTTTAGCTGGATTGTACTTCTGGTAGTGTATGGGATAGATAGTGTGTTAACTATTGTTCATCGATTGATGTTGCATGAAAACATTGGTTTACCTCACCGGAAACATATGTATCAGATTATGGCTAATGAACTGAGAATGCCTCATGTGGTGGTGGCATTGATTTATATGATGGTGCAGGCAATTGTTGTAATAGGGTATTTGATATTACGGGAATATGGATACTGGTATTTATTGGGTAGTGTCTTTTTATTAAGCATGCTATATCTATTATTTATGAAGAGGTTCTTCTACTTACATAAATTCAATTAATCCTTATTATCTGAGAAAGAAAGATTTGTAAATTGAATAAAATGCATTACCTTTGTTTTCAAAGAAAAATTTCTATGTCAGCAAATGAATGTATAAATGCGTTTTCCAGTCATCTTTTTTGGGATATCGATAAAAGGTTATTGGATTTGAATACCTGCCCGGGGCAGATAATTCAACGTGTGTTGGAATATGGTACATTGGATGATTGGAAATTAATACTACACTATTATGGGTTGGAAAAGATAGTGAAAGAGAGTCAGCAGCTTCGTAGTTTGGAGCCTCGGGCGCTGTCTTTCATTTGTTGTCTTTCCGATACAAAGAAGGAGGATTATCGATGCTATCATATGCAACAGTCGAACCACGCACACTGGAGATATTAAGGGCTATTATGTCTGTTGCTATATTTTCACAGACTCGTTTGGTTGGTGGAACTTCATTGGCATTGCAATTAGGACATCGCAAGTCTATTGACTTAGACTTCTTTGGTTGCATAAAGAGTGAAAATGAAGAGATAAAGGATGTTCTTCGTGATATAGGGCAGTTATCTGTTATTAAGGAATCGCGGCATATAAAAATATATATGGTGGATGATATAAAAATAGATTTTGTTGACTATGTATATAAGTGGATTGATGCTCCTTTGTGTGATGGTGATATTCGTTTGGCTTCCATGAAAGATATTGCGGCAATGAAAATTAATGCAGTGGAAGGACGAGGTACAAAAAAAGATTTTGTTGATATCTATTTCTTATTGAGGCATTTTACATTAGAGCAGATTCTATCTTTTTATAAAGCAAAGTATCCTGAAAACTCAGAGTTTAGAGCTTTGATGAGTTTAACCTATTTTGATGATGCAGAGCCACAAATAGCTCCTGAAATGCTTATTCCCGTAGAGTGGGAAAAGATGAAAGAAACAATCAGGCAAGCTGTGCGGGAGTTTCAGGAAAAAACACTTCTTTAAAATAATAAGCCGATACATCTCTTTTCACAAGAGACATATCGGCTTTCTTTTTCATCCTATCCGGAAATTATAATTATACGAGCTTTGCTATCCCTGTAACATGATCCAATGCACCAGCTTCCAGTTCATATCCCATCACGTATGGTTCGGGAATATCGGGATTGGTGAGTCCGAATTCACTAATTGATTTAAAACCGAACCGATGATAGTAATTAGGATCTCCACAGAGGAATGCAGCTTTATATCCCATTTCACGTCCGCGCTTCAGGCCCTCTTTGATTAGTGCGGAACCTACTCCCTGGTCCCGGTATTCAAGCAGGACGGAAAGGGGAGCGATTAATAAAGATTCAAATTTATTTCCGTCTTCCTGTATGATGTACATACGTGTCAGTAAGATATGCCCGATGAGTTTACCGTTTTGTTCGGCTACTAATCCTAATTCCGGGATATAATTCTCGCTGTTCCATAAGCGTACGGTAAAGTCCTGCTCATCTCCGTCAGCTACTTTGGCCGTCTGAAAGGCTGTTTGGACTAAATTATATATCTCCTGATACTCTTCTTTTGTCTCTTGTCTGATAATCATTGCTTTATTGTTTTCCATTTTTTCTTTATTTAATTTCCACCAAATACTGTTTGTTGATTTTTTGTATTGCTTCATTCCGTTTTTTTGCAATACGCGTTGAGAAGCCACATTCTTTTCTTCTGTTTCTGCTATAACGGATTGTATTCCTTGCTGAGTGAATGCCCATTGGCACATGCCTTCTAAAGCCTCGGACATATAACCCTGATTTCTGTAAGCTTCATATATACCATATCCTATTTCAACATTTCCCTCTTTATCCGGAAGATTCTTGAAACAGGCGGAGCCAATGGCTTTGTTTTTTGATTTCAGGATGATTTGCCAGCTTGTCAGCAAAGGGAAACTCTCCGGATATTTTGTGGCAAGTTGATACTGACAGGTCATAGCCTCCTGAGTATGGGCGTCTAATGTTTCACCCGAAGGAGTTAACTTTAATACATCTTCCATAAAGTTGATTCCATTTAGAAATAGTGCGAACTGTTCCGGAGTAAGCGGAATAACTCTTAATTGTTTTGTTTCAATCATTTTATTTTTTTGATAAAATTCTGAATATAAAGGACAACTTCGTTATTTGTCCCGATAAAAAAATATAATAATTTTCTCTTCGGATAGAATAACCCGAATAGATTTAGGAAGGGATAGCCTGAGTGGGCAAATAAAACCAACAGGCTATTTAGCGCACAATTATATACAAATATGAAAGAGTTGTTTTCAAAAAATGATTTTTAAAATTTCGTTGGCAAATATAAGTCTTTTCTTCCGTAACTTAAATTTTTAGCTGAAAATAAATACGATGATTCCTGTTATCACTATATAGGCAAGTGCATAAGGGATGGCTGCTTTCAGAATTTCGCCCTCTTTTCCCTGTTGATTACTTGCTGAAGTAGCTATGGCGATACTTTGGGGAGAAATGATTTTTCCTCCGGTAGCACCTACCGTATTAGCGGCTGATAGCCAGTCGGGGTTTACATTGATATGCCCGGCAACACTGGCTTGCAGTTTTCCGAAAAGAATATTGGATGAAGTATCACTACCGGTGATGAATGTACCTAAGCATCCGATAACCGGTGCGAAAAGCGGATAAAGACTACCTGTGGCAGTAGCTAAGGCAGTAGCAATAACCGAGATCATTCCGGCAGTATCCATGATGGTTGACAGGCCGACAAGGCAGATAACTGTGATGAATGTTTTTTTCAACTGCTTCACTGTATCCCAAAGTACGATGAATAGGTCTTTGACTTTTGCACCTTGTATTAGTCCGCCAATAAAAGTACCGACAAAGAGAAGTACACCTGCATGGGTAAGCCATGAGATGGTATAGTTCACTGTAGAGTCATTGATAGGAAGGCTGATACGTGTTATCCAGTTGTTCTCAAGTGTATTGCGCAGTCCCGGGAATAGGGGACTGGTCAGGATTATCAGCAAGAGAATGAGCAGATAAATACTCCATGCATTCAGGATATCTTTTCCGCGAAGAGAATTTTTGCGTGTTTTCTCTTCTTTAGAAGCTGTGAGTTTACCATAAATCACGATTACGATAATAGAAAGAATACTACCGATAATGGCCGGGGATTCTGCTCCCATATAACGTGCGGCTACATATTGGCTGACAAGGGATACACCACCCACTAATAGTGCGAGGAACACATTCTTCGGAAGTGATTTCAATTTGGGATCTGTGAGAAAAAGCAGTACCAATGGGATGAGGAACATAAGTACGGAAAGCTGTAGCACGACATTGGTGCTTAAGGTTAATACATCCAGATTGGTTTCTTTAGCCAGTACAAGTACCGGTGTGCCGATAGCTCCAAAAGCCGTGGCCACGCTGTTGGCTATTAAGCTTACTACTGCCGAGAAAACAGGTTTGAAACCAAGACTGATAAGTATAGCAGCAGGGATAGCAACTGCGGTACCGAAGCCCGCCATTGCTTCAAGTAACCCTCCGAATCCCCATGTCAATAGTAACACCTGAATGCTTTTGTCGGTAGAGATAGAGGAAAATTGTTGCTTGATGATTTCCATTTTTTGGGTCTTTAGTAATACGTTATAGCTGAAAATAGCCATTACGATAATGATCAGGATGGGAGAAATTGCTTTCAATGCACCATAGAGGAATGAATAAGCAAGATCGTCCACTGCAAAATGGAAACCAAAGATGGCTATCAGCATCGTTACAATGAGAGATATGACACTACTTTTATCGCCTGGCATTTTTAAAAAAGCCATTAATACAATAAGGAGTAAAACCGGAATAATAGCAAGAATCAGTGTCATAATCGTCAGATTTAATAATGTATAATATTCTTATAACAAAACAGGAGATCGTTTTGACTGCCCGAAAAGCAATTTTTTTATGATTTTATCCGTGATATGCCGGATTTAAACAAAAAACGATAAGTTACATTATGGAGTTGAATAAAAAGTCCGGATATGATTTATTTAGTTAACCATATCCGGACTTTTTTTTATCAGATGGGATGTCTATTTGTTAGGCATCTTCTTCATATCCAGTATTTTTTGCAGTTGCTTCAAGTTGGCTTTTGCTGCTTCATTACCCATGTGGGCAGCTTGCGTGAAAGCTGCAATGGACTGATTTATATCCCCGTTAAGGAAATCGTATACACCACTATTATTGATGTATTCGGCAGTCTGTTTGTTTGCCTTTTCCATAAACTTTATGGCAGTTCTCACGTCTTTCTTACTTAATGCTACGGCAGCGGCATTCAAGTTGGCTACTTCATCGTTCGGGTACATGCGTACGGCAATATCGAACACGTTTACAAAGTCGTCACTTCCTTTCGGATAGCTGTTGGCTACCTGGTACATCTCGTTCAGACTCAGGTATTTCGGATTTGTTTTGATAACGATACGTCCTTGTTCAACATCGAAGTTTACTACAGTATAATCTATCTTGCAATCTACTTTACGTAATCCCGGATAGATATCTTTCAACATGGCACGATAAGGAACACCACCTGCTACACGCATAATTTCTTTTTTGCGCAAAGCATCATCACTGGTATTTTTAATGATATTGATAAACGTCTCTTTATCTTTCATGGAAGAAGCTTCCAGGGCTTTCACCAATCCATCCCAGTTTTCACCGCCAAAGGATACCTTATAGAGGTTGGCCGGAACTTTTTCATTCTCACTCAGGTATTTCTTCAGTGCTTCGGCACGTTTCTGAGAAAGCTGTTCGTTGAATTTCAAAGGACCTTCGGGAGAAGCAAAACCTTCAATACTGATACCGGTTATGGTGAGGTTCTTATCATTCTGCACTTTATCGAACATAGAGTGAATGTTCATCAACTCTTTATGATTGTTCATGAAATCGGTCAGGATAACAGATTTGCTTACCGGGAAATCCAGATGAGCCTCGTATTGTTCGCTACGGGTTTTTACTACTTCTACAGCTGGTTGAATATAAGCGACTATCGGAGACATGGCTGCCAAACGTTTCGCCTCGGTAGATACATCGTTGGTAATGAGTTCCTGTGCAATCATCTCTTCATTATTGCCACAGCCGCAGAGGTTTTCAACCAGATTCAGTGCTGCATTTTGCATCCATGGCTGATAAGGGATTACCTGCGTATAGTTTAGTACTTCTCTTTTATCATAAGGGATAACGATACCTGCAGGCTTTTCTTTTTCTATTGCCAAACCCCGTATATATGCTTTCTGACGACGACGACCGTTGATTATAATATCCTGTAAGGGTACATTGTGCTGGCCGTCTGTCAGCAGCGGAGTCAACGTAAGTGAACGTTGAGGACTAACTACAAGATTCTTCATATCGATCGTCATGCTGATATAAAGAGAGTTGCCCTGTTGCCACAGTGATACGTCAGATAAACTGATGGCATCATTGTAAAGTTTCTGGGCACTGGCGGGAAGTGCTATGACAAGTGCCAGCAGGAGATATATAACATTTCTTTTCATTGTTACAGTTGGTTTATAGGTTATTATTTAATAATGTAGATGAAGCTAAGGCCTACTTTGGTAGGACCGAAATAATCTTTAGTACTATGACCTAATTTCTGACCGTTGTCTCCCGGTTCATATTTGTCATATTTGATATGAGCGTAGCCAAGTCCGATGGTGGCTTCCATACTCCAGCGTTTGTTTAATATCCACTGATAGCCGTAAGATATACCAGCACCGTAAAGTTTACCATCATACCGGTCATGCCCCAGGCCGAACATGTCAAGGTTATTGATGTCCATATCGGCATAGTGTCCGTGCAGGCCGAAGAAACTGCCATTAAAACGTTCGCAGAGCCAGTAACGTAGTTCAGGCTGTACTAACCAATGCTTGAACTGTTTGTTGTCCGAAAACTTCCAGGGGTTGTAATTGCCCGATACATCAAGAGTTAATTTCTTTGCCAGTCCTATTTCAAATCCCAGATTGGGAGTACTTGTGGCCCAGTAAAGGGCATTTGTTTTAATGGCAAATTTGGGTAGATAGGTTTGAGTTCTTTGCTTTTGGGCATATGTACCCGTAGCAAAGGCGAGCAGAAATCCTACTGCTAAAATTAATTTAATTGTTTTCATTTCCGTTTTGGTCTAGGTTTTATTATTTACTGCCTATACCAACACCTGCCGGAATGGATTTGTTTTCGATTGATAAAGATATTTTTTTACGGTAAATAATTTGCAGTGGATGATGAATGATCGTTTATCGCTGATCGCTTTTCTCTAAAAACCACGATAGTAACCGCTGTTACTATCAGAACAATTCCTATAACACTCTTTGGAGTGAACAATTCCTGAAAAACGAGCGTCCCTATGATGACAGCTGTTAGCGGTTCCATGGCTCCGAAGATAGAAGTAAGGGTAGGACCGATGTGTTTGATTGCTTTGATCAGAGCCATGTTAGAGATGGCGGTGGCAGGTAAGGCAAGTCCTAATATATACAGCCATGTATTCCAGTCTGTCACGATCCGGATACCGCTGGTGAAACAGCCGCATATAATAAAAAGGAGAGCGCCTATTCCCATTACATAGCAAGTGAGCACAGTAGAGTTGATCTGTACTGCACGGCTTTTTCGTACTCCTATGATATAGCCTCCATAAGAAAATACAGAGATACAGGCGGCTATGATTCCTACGGTAGTGTTACCTCCACTGTGACTGATGTCTCCCGATGAAAGAAATACAGCTCCGGCGATAGATGCCAGGATAGCTGTAATAGTCCATAGTGACTTCTTTTCATGGAAAAAGAGCATCATGGCCAGAGCTACAGCCAACGGGTACATGAAATGAATGATAGAGGCCACTCCACTGGCTATATTCTGATAAGCAATCACCAGACTCAGTGATGTGGCTGCCCGGAATAAACTCAATAAAAACACAGTACCGAAATCCTTTTTATTTAATCGGAAACTGCATCCGGATATTAAACCGAAAAGTATTAATGTAGCGGAAGCGACTCCCCAACGGTAGCTCAGTACTTCAAATGAGGAGAATCCTGTTGTGAGAAGCATGATGGAGAAGAACGGTGCCAGTCCAAAAGTAGAGGAGGACACTGCTGCATATAAAATACCTTTTGTTTTGCTCATTGCATCGAGACGAAAATTCGTGGGTGTCATAAAGCAGTACTTTTTCATACTGTTAAAAGTCATGGTATTTATTCCTTATAATCCCGTAGTCCTTTTTGCTAAATTGGAATTTCATATTGCTTAGAATTTTATTCTCCGTCTCCGGGGTCCAGTAGATTTTTAGTTTTTCACGTGTGCGTGTTATTGCGGTATAGAAGATATTGTGTGTTATGAGTTCTTCCACATCATGGGTGATAACTATTTTTACTGATTGGTATTCCAATCCTTGGGCTTTGTGGATGGAGACGGCATAGGCTATTTGGAAAGGTATTACTCCCCGGTCGGAGTTTGCATCGAAATCACCGTCCTCTTCTTCCTCCACTTGAATGCGGATTGTTGTGGTTCCATCCATACTTGTGGAAATATACTCGATGTCGCTTCCTTCAAGATCAAAATCAGAAAGCGGTGTGTTTACTTTTAGGGTAAAAAAGATTGAATGGTCACTTGTTGAGATGTCTATGATTTCACCTTTCAGGTTGTTGTATAGAATAGGGAAAAAACGGTCTGTCTCATTGAATAGAATAGGATCTCCTTTCTTGTAAGTATGTATGCCCCATTGGACAGGAGGATTGGGATTACTACTCTGTAGAAAACGGTTTATATTGTTAATACCATATAGACCGCCATAGTTAAGACAAAGGACAATCTCGTCCGGCTCTGTCTTGCTGAAGATTGATTCGTTAAGGTTTGCCGAATAGTCATTTCGAGTGATATGTTCAAGAATATCTGGTGATAATGTTCTTACCTTTCCCCATGTCTCTATCAAATCAAGGCATGAGGTCCGATATGGTTGTGTCAGTTCTACCACGTTGTTACCTTTGAAATGAGAATGTGAAATACTGAACCAATTTCCGAATTTTATGGATTCAATTTGGAACATATCCCAACGAGTACTAAAAGGCGGAATGATTCATTTTCTAATATGGCCAGCATGTCTTCATTGCATACTGTACTGCACTCATCAATAAACAGAATATCACATTCGATGTTTCTGCGACTCAAATAACTTGCAATGGTTATAAAGTTTGTGTTGGCAGCATTGACTTTGCGTTTCAGATTATCCACTGCCGGGTTTGTGTTTGCAAGATAAAGTTTGTCTTTATCGCTGAATATGTGAGAAATGTGATTGATAAGGGTCGACTTTCCCGTACCTGCAGCCCCATAGATAAAAGCTACTTGTGAATCGGAGAAGATATTTTGTATGGCAGTACGTTTTTCGTTGCAATCTATATATACTCCTGGGTTTGCCAACCATTTGTTCGCAATTGCAGTATAGTTGGAAATCCCGCTTTTGGATTTATTGTTCAGTATTTGTAAGATGCTATGGACATTTTCTTCGTATTTGCGTATGTATGAATACTCCTTGAACATTTCAATTCGTGCGTGTTGATGCTTATAGTATAGGCGGTTATTGTACTCTTCTGCCAACGACGGAACATTGGTGAAAGTTGTCAGTTCTGTTTGTGGAGTATAAAGTGTTCCGTTGTGTTCGGCGTTATTTGCCAAGCGACGGGCAAGAAATTCAGGCTCATGACCAACTGTTGGAATAGCCTCCAACAAATCGGATAATAGAGGATTGTGATTGGACAACGAAAAGCTGAAAGGCATGTTGTCGAATGGCTTGCTTTTTATACTAAGATACAAGTTGGTGAGAGAAGAACATGGTGTACAATTGTATTGGCTTTTGATAATTTTGTTATTCATCCTTAATAAAAGGTAGCGTAATACGTTACTTCCCGGATCGTTCTTTTTAATGATAGAACGGCAGCGCTCCAATAGCAAACTGATGTGCTGTGTTTTTCCTCCATGTTGGATTTTTGATAAAAAATCCTTAAAACGGGAGTCCTCAAAATTTATAATTTCCGTTAGTGAGCATCGGCTGTCCATCAGATAATTCATCAGATTACCGTACTCCTTGGTACGCGAGTCAGGAAAGTCTAATCCTAATATTTTTCCAAAATTTTTCAATTCGCATATTCTTATTGAAGGCTTCCAGTCTACAATGATCAATATGGGCATATTCACTCCCAATACGCTGATTTCAGTTGTTGTCAAACGTAGGAATGTAGCATAATTAGGCATGATTTCTGCCTTGGAAAAGGCTATGATTCGGTCGAATTTACTCACTCTTTCGTTTGCAAGAGAGAATGTGATTTCGTAATAAATAGAATCTTCTACGAACAGAGGTTTAATTTTATAAATATAGAAACGTCTTTCTTTGGTTAAAGCATTTGACAGATCAAGGTTTGTAATCCTGTCTGCTATTGCTTTGTAATAGGTCGAAAAGGCAGGGTCTGTATTTAGTGGGAATTTATTGAGGTTATACAAAATTTTCACTCCATATTTTTCATTCATAAGTTGTTTTATTCGCAGCAAATATTCATAATATTTCAGCATCAGACGTTCTGAGTTCTCAGGGTCGAGAGTATAGTGTGATGCGGAAATTTGCAATAAATCATAAAACTGTTTTATAAAACGATATTCCCCTTTGCTTTGTATATACTTTTTTGCCTCCGTGATGTTATTGTAATATACTGCGTCGAGATGTCCTCCGTTTGTTGCAAAAATCTTCACGCAAATGTGATCTATTAAGTTACGTAATTGGCTCAATATATTCACGGAAAGAAGTCCGCGATCTGAGAAATCTGCTGAATCAAGATTCAAACAGATTGCCATATTACACTTTGATATCCATTGGTCGTACTTCTTTTCCATATTGCGCTTCTTTTTTATCGATATTATGTTATTCTTTTTGAATGTATTGTTTCTCTATACTATACCACTTTTTTGTTTCATTCATTATATAGTGTCCCTTTTATCACGCTGTCCTATTTCTGCTCAAAAGCTTATCAATTTTGATTAACTGATGGTTACTAATGAATTACACTAAAATTCATTATCACAGGGTTACGATTTGCCAACTTACCGATTTCATTAGATTTTTCAAATTTGCATTTACCAAATAGTGTTTTTATCCTTAGCAAAATTACAAAGAAAAATTCAATCAAAATCATCTTATATCAAGATTTTATGAATCATTCTTTTTTATCCCGTATTCCTTCATTTGGGTATACGGCTTTGTCCTTCCAATATCGAGGAGCTTGGCGGCAAGCTGTTTGTTTCCGTTCGCCTGCTTTAAAGTACGGACGATTCGTTCTTTCTCTTCCGCTGTGTAATATAAATGTGTTTCATTATGATGTTTCAAATTTTGAAGTGAGTTCTATATTTTGTCTTTTTCTAAAATTTTATTTTGGGGATTCCAGTAACAGAATCAGTAGAAGGAGACCTACTTTGCAGATTGGTAATACAAATAGTCGTTATCGCTTTTCTTGTGGTGCACGTACTTTTATGGATAGATGGAGCAAATCGGGATCTTCACATCATTGTACAATTGGAATAGGACATATAGCGGATAAACTGGAGAAAGTTGCTTTCTTATTGGATATTCCGTGTGTCAGAGTCTGTTGATATAAAGAGATCCTTAATAGATGAGTATAAAGAAAGTATATGGAGTGATAAAAGTTTCGTGAGATTCAATATCTTTGCTGAATATTTATTCAGAAGTTAAATATAGAATATGAAGAACCCGATTCCTCAATATACTTTTTACAAGACTAAGTATGGAAGTGAATTATTAATTGACGTTGTAGAATTAAAATACATAAAAAGGTTTTTATCCGAAAACCCTATTCATAGATTGACATATTATGATATCACTTTCGTCACTGAAGGGGAGGGGACTTTTTCTATCGATAATAAGAATTATGAAGCGACTTCTTGCGACGTGTTTTTTTCTCAACCGGGGGAAATACGGAGTTGGGATACGAATCATATAACAAACGGCTATGCGCTGATTTTTGAAGATCGGTTTTTATCTTCCGTCTTTAAAGATTCTTTGTTTGTGCAGCATCTTTCACTTTTTGGATGGGATAAATCATGCTCCAAGCTACACCTGTCTGATGAACTTTATAAATGCATGCTCCGGCTTTTGCAGAATATTAAAGCAGAAATAGACGGGTATAAACAAAATGATATACATGTATTGAGAGCACTGCTTTATGAAGCACTCATGTTGCTGGACAGAACCTATCAAAATGAGATACCTGTAGGAACAATGAATAAGGAAAGCCGTAATATTCATATCAGTGGATTTATAAAATTAGTTGATATTCATTTGAGAGAGCACCATTCTGTTCAATTCTATGCAGATAAACTTTGTGTTACTCCCAACTATCTGAATGAGTTGATGAACACTGTTATGAGCATTAGTGCCAAGCAATATATACAGGATAGAGTAATAGATGAAGTCCGGGGATTGCTCGTTTATACAAATACTTCTATCTCTGAACTAGCATTTGAATTCAACTTTTCGTCCGTCTCTTATTTTATTCGTGCTTTTCGTCAGTGTACAGGTTACACTCCCTTGGCTTATCGTAAAGAGCATAAACCGTAAAAAGTACTATTTTCCCCTTTGTTTCTATTACATTACTTCTTTTCTATCCCTTTATCTTTGTGGTACTTATTAAACCATAAAACAGTAAAATCATGAAAGATGTAGAAAAAACAGTAGGAAATATGATAGACAAACAGAAAATCGCTTTTATCGGTTCTGTTGATACAGAAGGTTTTCCTAATATAAAAGCAATGTTACAACCTCGTAAACGAGAGGGAATCAGTGTGATTTATTTAACAACAAATACTTCATCTCTGCGTGTCTCTCAGTTTTTAAAGGAGTCTCGTTCTTGTCTTTATTTCTGTGATACACGTTTCTTTAAGGGAATAATGCTAAAAGGAAGAGTGGAAGTCCTGACAGATCATGTAAGTAAAGAAATGATATGGCGGGAAGGGGATACGATGTATTATAAAGAAGGTGTTACGGATCCTGATTATTGTGTCTTAAAGTTTACTGCTGTTTCCGGAAGATACTATAGCAATTTTAAATCAGAGAATTTTGTGATTGAAAGCTCCACAGGCGAATGATAGGGATACTATGTGAAGGCAGCATGTTTACACTATTGACTATTAGCGTTTTGCTCTTTTAAATGGTACAAACCTCATTTTTACAATTACATTGAAAGTAGGCACAAATGCAATGTGTTTATTTTCAGTGTTTTAGATATACGTGTTGTACTGCACTTTTTTAACCCTGTTTGTACAATTGGTAGGAGTTAATTTCAGAAGATTGATTTACTGCCATTTACCGCTCTTGGGTACAAATGGTTTTGCAGGGGCAAAGATATGAAAAATAAGGCAAATAGAATAAAGAAAGTACATAACTTTTGTACAAACATACTGCATATTTGATTATTTGTAGTACTTTTGTACAGTGATAAAAGAATTGCAGAAATGAATTCAGAAGAAAGTAAAAATCGATTCATCTCTTCTTCAGAAGTAAAGGAAAAGAGCCGTAGTGCATACTATAAGCTCCTCAAGAGTGCCCGTGAAGGAAATATGGTCTGCATCCGGCGAGGTGTGTACGCTACAATGGAACAGTTGGCCGATACCATGATAGACCTTGATGTTGTGGTGCCGGCTGGTATTCTATGCTTGTTTTCTGCATGGAATATCCATGGACTTACCACTTCTTTGCCTCAGGCCTATCATGTGGCCATCAAAAGAGGAAGAAAGATACAGCTACCCGAATATCCTCCGATAGAACTACACTCCATTACTGAGCCACTATTGGAGCTTGGTGTTGAGGACCGAATTGTAAGTGGTTATCATGTTAAAGTATATAATGTGGAACGCTCTGTTTGTGACGCTATTAAGTATAGAAATAAGATTGGTATGGATGTATGTTCCGAAGTAGTTAACAGCTATTTAGCACTTTCTAATCGTAACCTAACTCTCCTGATGGACTATGCAAGCAAACTACGTGTTACAAAGACTCTTGAAAAATATCTCGAAATAAAGCTATGAGTGAAGAAATAAAGAACTACGGAAAATCTATAAGAGCTCGTTTGCTTAATATAGCCAAACAGGAAAATATCTTTTTCCAAACGATATTGACTCGCTATTTCCAGGAACGGCTACTTTATCGTATGTCACAGACACACTACAAGAATAACTTCTACCTGAAAGGTGGAGCACTTATGTATGCTTATGAACGTTTTTCAGCTCGACCTACCTTGGATATAGATTTCTTAGGAGCTGACATTAGTAATGATCGCGAAAAAATAGTCAATGTATTCAAAGAAATATGCGCTGTACCTTGCGATGAAGACGGTGTATGCTTTGATCTTACTCGCATCTCAGCACAGAATATCACAGAGTTTAAAGATTATCATGGTGTCAGATTGAGTATTTCTGTTACTATGGATACCATTGCACAGGTAATGACAATGGATATTGGATTTGGCGATGTGGTAACTCCCGGGGCTATACCTCTTGATTACCCTATTTTACTCAAGCATCTCCCAACTGCTAACATCTTGGCATATTCCATCGAAACAGTCATTGCAGAGAAAATGCATGCTGTAGTTGATTTGGTAGACCAAAGTAGCCGTATGAAGGACTACTACGACCTTTATCAGATTTTATCAGCCAGTCAATATGATGCTGAAGTACTTAAAAAGGCAATTAAACGAACCTTTGAGAATCGGCATACGGAATATATGAGCGACACAATGTTCTTCCGAGCAGAGTTCCCTGACAATATAGAAATGCAAACCAGATGGAAAGCATTCATCCGCAAGATAACGAGTAAAAGTGAATTGTCATTTTCAGATATGGTTCGCTACTTACAAATTGCATTAAAACCCTATTGGGAGAACTTAAAGCATGAATAAAAGCGATAGTGAGTGTTTCACACTTTCCTTTTTCGAAGCAAAAGATCTTGTCATTTCGGGTGATGTACATGGCGACTTTAATCAGTTGGTTTTAAAACTTTGTGTACAATATCAGATGAAAGATACTCTGTTGATTGTAGCCGGTGATTGCGGATTTCACATTATGACCCCAAAATAGTAGAGTATTTGGTAGGATTGGGTAAATGATAGTATAAAAATAAGGGCATAGTCTGATTTTAAGGTTATGCCCATCTATCCGATTCATTAGTTTTGTTATATGTTCCATAATCTTTCATAATTAGTTTCTAAGAACAGGACTAAATTCGATACCTTTACCGACAAATATAGTGTAGCACTTTTTGCTTCCTAAAAGAACAAACGATGACACGAAAACTATTTGTCTCAATTTCATTTATATTTATTGCTGCTGTAGCACTAAAAGCCCAGACAATAACAGGAAAGATTGTAGATAGTAATCAACAACCAATAGATGGAGCAACTATTGTGTTACAAACGATGGATTCCATTTATATAGGCGCTTCGATATCGAATACGGATGGAGTGTTTCTGCTGAATCATCAACCGGAACAATATCGTTTGATCATCCAACATCTGTTATATAAAACCAAATTGCTGTCAGACGTGAAGAATGACATCGGGATTGTCACATTAGAACCCGAAGATTATGCTTTGGATGAAGTAGTCATAAAGGCGGAGCGCCCTTTTGTGAAAGTGGAGGAGGGGCGTTTGGGGTATAATCTTGCACAATTGGCTGATGGTAAGGTGGTGAATAATGCTTATGAGGCTTTAACAAAGTTACCGGGTGTACAAGAAGATAAAGAGGGATTGACTTTGGCAGGAGCCGGAAGTGTTACTGTTATTTTGAATGGCAAACCTATGACGATGAACGCTGCTCAGCTGGAAACTTTATTGAGAAATACTCCTGTTGATCGTGTGGAAAAGGCAGAGGTAATGTATAGCGCGCCACCCCAATATCATGTAAGAGGGGCTGTCATTAATGTAGTGTTGAAACGTTCGAATGATTATTCTTTTCAGGGAGAAGTAAATGCTGATTATACGAACCATTATTTCAATAGTGGAAGTATGAACGGTAATTTTCGGTTGTCTACTCCCAAAATGGCTTTTGATGTAATGTATGGTTCAAGTGATGTAAAACAGATGGAATATATGAATATTTATTCCAGACATACATTGAAAAACAAAATATACGAGATTAATCAGAATAACCGGATAAGTACCAAATATTGGAATCATAATTTGAGGACAGCGTTTGAATATAATTTTAATGATAAAAACAATCTGAATGTGTCTTATACAGGGAATTTTAGCCCCGATCAACACAATAACAGCCGGACTGTCGGAAACTACCAGACCAGTAATACTGATAAGTACATAGATACCCGTATGCATAACATATCACTGCAATATCATTCAGGATTCGGATTGGAAATAGGAGGAGATTATACCCGTTATACTTCAGATAATGAACAAAACCTGAACGTCAATTATGAAGATAATAGTCAGAGTCATTTTAATTTGTCAGCCGGGCAGAAAATAGACCGTTATTCTATTTATGCAGACCAGAGCCATCAACTAACCAGAGGCTGGAACTTTGGTTATGGAGCTTCCTACAGATTTGCCAATGACCATGACTATCAGATTTATAATGAAGTCGGTGGTGGTATTCAGACACAAAATACGGATTCAAAGTTAAAAGAGCAGACTACTAATTTTTATGTGTCGGTGAGCAAGGAGTATGAAACAGGGACTTCGTTTTCTGCTTCAGCTACGGGAGAATATTATACCATTGGTAATTATCATAAATGGGCTGTTTATCCGCAAGCAACATTCACTTATATGAAGACACCTAAGCATATTCTCCAGTTTTCACTGTCAACGGATAAAACTTATCCGAGCTATTGGGATATGCAATCATCCGTCAGTTATATAGACGGATATACCGAATTGTGGGGAACTCCGGGAATAAGGCCTATGACAACATACAATCTGAATGGTAATTATATTCTGAAGCAAAAGTATATTTTCGGTATGTTCTTTATGCACACGGCAGATTATTTCGTACAAGCGGCCTATCAGTCAACAGACAGGCTTGCTTTGATTTATAAAAATACGAACTGGAACTATATGCGCTTGTGGGGTGCAAATGTCATATTACCTTTTAAAGGCGGGAGTTGGCTGGATTCCCGGCTGACTTTGACAGGAATGCAAATGCATCAACGCTGTGACAATTTTTTTGATATACCTTTCAATCGGAAGAAATGGCTGTTCAGCGGATCACTTGATAATACATTTAAAGTTTATAAGGGTTTGTCTTTAGAACTGAATGGGAATGTGCAGACACCTGCCATACAGGGGACGTTTGATGTAAATAGTGTTTTTAATCTGACGGCTGGTTTGAAATGGAGCTTTGCCAAAGACAAGGCGACTGTATCTGCTCGTTGCAGTGATATTTTTGAAACCGGAATGCCTAACATTAAAATCCGTTTTAAAGGACAACATTTAGATATGGATAATGCTTTTTATTCACGGGCATTTACAGTACATTTCTCTTATCGCTTTGGTGGATATACAAAGAAAGAAAGTAAATCAGTAGATACGTCACGATTTGGCATGTAAGTCTTTGGGATGATTTCAGTGTAGTTACTCTTTTGGAAATAAATACCCAGAAGTGGGGATTGATAAACTCAATATTTTCCATGAACTTTGCACCAAAAATCCGATAAATGAAATATGTTTATATAATAATATTGCTTGTTGTGATAGGAGGGTTAACTCCTTTTTCAGTGCAAGCACAGGATTCTATCCATATAGGAACCCGGCATACCCTGTTTTCGCAGATATTAAATGAGGAGAGGGCTTATTGGGTTTATGAACCCGAAAGACAGGCCGGGGACTCGATTAGAAACCTTCCTGTTCTTTATTTACTGGATGGGGATGTTTTTTTTCATTCAGTAGTAGGATTTACCCGTTTTTTCTCTTCTTCCAAAGTTTCTTCTTTGCCTCCATGTATTGTTGTCGCGGTACTAAATACGGACCGTACCAGGGATTTTACTCCCACTTGTTCGGCTGCACGACGGGACGGAACTATTCATTCCGGAGATAAACCGCAGGGAGGAGGGGCTGAGCAATTCTATCGTTTTCTGACGGAGGAGTTACGTCCTGAAGTGGAAAAAAAAGTGTCTGGTGGCGGTAGTAAAATTCTGGTAGGACACTCATATGCAGGTCTGTTCACTTTAGAGATGCTTCTTCAGCACCCCGGATCATTTGATACGTTTATGGCAATAGATCCCAGCTTATGGTGGGATCGGGGAGTTTTCCTAAGGCAGTGGAGGCAAAAAGCGTCAGGACAGGATTTTTCCGGTAAACAGTTATATGTTGCTTTTGCCACTCAGCAACGTCCCGGAGTGAAATTAAATCAGTTCTCGCTGGCAGATAGTTTGAAAATAAAGATTGTTCCCGATATGGAAAACCGGCATCTACGGGTTGTTTATAAAAAGTTTCCGGAAGAGATGCATGGTACTGTTGCTCTTCCGGGAATATTTGACGGTTTGAAGTCTCTGTTCCGACACTAATATTGTTTCTCTTTTATTGGAGAATCTGTAGAGGCATTGTCTTCCTGAAGAAGTAGCTGGGATAGTGAACGGGTACTCCATTTATCTTTAAAAGACGGAGTTATCGGTTTTAATGAATGAATATGGGGAACAGGTTTTATGTGCTTAACTCCTTTAACTGATTCCAAGTGAGTGTTACTCATTATGATTTCTCCTCTTACAATCCCTTTTTGGGCTGCAACAGCATAACCATCTGTGTCATATAGTACACCATTTATATACCATCCCAAAAAGCGGCCATTGAAATGATAAATGTCTTCTTTTCCATCAAAATAAGCTACTGGAGTGCCATCCCACATATAAATTGTAGAATCTTTGTCTACATAGTTTATGTAGGCAATAGGCTGGGTGCTTTTATCGAATAAGGTCACTTCTGACTCTTGGGGGATAACAGGTTCGTTTTCATCATCACCACATCCGGTCAATAATCCGATTGTGGCACATAAAACTAAGAGTAATTTTTTCATTTGATGTATTATTAATTAATATATAAATGTTTATAAGAAGTTATAGATTACCTTATTTATTCAAGGGAATGTTAACCTTCTCATATAAAAAGACCGGGATATATAAAAATATCCCTATCGAGGAATCCTTAATTTTTCCAAATAAGTGCATTTTTAAGAGAGGGTGGCTAAAGGTAAAATTGTAGCGAAACAACTGCCTATACCTACTTCCGACTGTACTTCTATGCGCCCCGAAAGTTTTTCGATAATAACCTTACAGATAGATAGCCCCAGGCCACTACCTTGTTCAAATTCATCGGCTTTATAGAAACGGTCAAAAATCATCATGAGTTCTTTTTCATCTATTCCTCTGCCTGTATCTTTTACATACACGCAAACTGCATTATGTTCTTTGTCTATTTTGCATCCTAATGTAATAGAGCCATTTTGGGTAAACTTATTAGCATTACTTAAGAAATTGGAAATAACTTGTGTAAAACGAATACGATCTATGTTGACTGGCAAAAAGAGTGAGTCATCTAATTCAAGATGGAACTTTAGGGAAGGTTGGATTAATGGTTGATAGTTATTATATATTTCTCTGACAATATCCGTTATATTATAGTTCTTTATGTCAAAGTCCATGTTACCGGAGTCTAAATTGGATATTTCCAGCATATCGTTAATGAGTTTCAAAAGTAGTTCATTATTAAGATTGATTATTTCGAGCATACTTTCTTTTTCCTCCTGGTCTATTTCGTCGGCATATTCACTCGCCAGTATGTTAGTAAAGCCTACAATGGCATTGAGCGGAGTACGAATCTCGTGACTTATATTATTTAGGAACGACTGTTTTAATTCTGCTTTTTCAGCCATTTGTTTGGCTAAAATCAGTTGTTGTTCATGTTCTACTAATTTTTGGATGTTTTGCATGATACCTGCCAACATCATTTCACCCTTTGCATTTTTCAGGCTGCGGCATCGTAGTTCATACCATTGGTAGTTGCTTTCGGTTTTTCCGAAGTCAAAACGTGCACGCTGTATTTCCATACCTGGAGATTGATACAGAGTTTCATAAAATGAGCTCAGCAATTGTTTATCATCGGCGTGTGTGTATTGCAAGAAATCATCTTTGGTAAATGAACGTTGTTTTAAACCCATTAAACGTGTATAATTGGTATCGAACTCGATTGTATTTCCTTGCATGTTCCACAATGATATCTGGCCTCCGTCTGTAGAAAGTGTTAAGCGTTTATGGGCTTCTTCAAGTATTTGCAGATTTTTGCGCTCTATCTGCGAGCGTTTTCGCATTCTCAGCAAACTGAGTGATATAAAAATGAATGCGAAGATGAATAGCACTGCAAGGAGATATAACTCAACACGGTAGTGGTCATAAAACGGATAGTTGACAAGGCGTACATTCTTTGGGATCTGTTGGGTGACCTGGCTGCCATATACAGAAATATTGCCCCAATCGAGTATATATTCTTTAGGTAAATCACTTATTTGGGGTACGCCTGTCTTTTCTTTATTCATTAATCGTATAGATAGGTTAGCGGCAATTTTAGCTGAAATTTCTTTTGTAGCCATATAACCACCCACAATCTTGGTTCCTTCGTCGAACCCCTCGCAAATACAACTGAAAGAAGGTATATTAACAGCATTTACTATTGGGAGCGACATTGAATCAAATTTATCTAGTAAAAATGCTTTTTTCTTCTGTTCACTTTTCGATTTTTCCATCATCACAAGTAAAGAAGCTCCTTTTATATAACGGAAAGGGCAGAGGCTTACGGTTAACTTATCTTTTTTTACTTTGATACGTTGGTTTGCTACAGCCGCCATAAGATTGTAATACTCCATCATTTCGCTCATTTCCTTGTATTCATATTCCATAGAATATGCTGACTTGTGGCCTAAAATTTGTACATTTCTCCTATCCACAACCTTAGTCAATAAATCATAAGATTTACGTCCGAGTGTAGTCAGATCGATATTGTATACAATTTCTATTTCTGCTTTAGGTTGCAGTGATTGTATGAAATCTATGTTGCTTTTGAAATCCGGACTGTCTCTGAGGATATAAATTTCTTTAGTACTGTATTCTTTTATAAGTCTCTCATCGGGAAAATGTACATTGCAGGCTACTACCGGGGTAGAAGACAAGAGGTGGTGGCGGGTCGATAATAAAGAACTGGTAGCCTGATCTCCTATAGCCAGAATAAGATCCACTGGTTTACTTTTAATAACATTGAGATATTTATTCATGTTATCAAGACAAACTTCTGGATTGAATTGATTACAGTCGAGATAAAATTGATTGAATAGAGGTTCTATACCTTTTCTTCTGAGTTCCTGTGTTATGAGCTCTTCAAAATTTCCGTAGCCAATACTATTCTTTGAAAAAGAATATATAAGATATATATGTTTTTGCACCCGGTGATTTGTAACATACCACTGTTTGAAATTATATCCGCATAAGAAAGTTCCTAATAAGAGAATAAAGCCAATAATATATTTAAATTGGGGGACAATGATTTTCATATATTGATTTATATCATGCAAAAGTAGTATAATTTCAGCAAAGTAGGGATGGCTTTATATAAAATATTTTATATTTTTCTTCTGTGGCGGATGTCCTTTTGTAATATATTGATTACATGAAATAAAACCAGGCTAATTGGAAAGGTTAGATTCAGACCTTTCGGGTGATAAGGAACAGAAAGAAATACAGGATGAGGTGTTGTAGAAAAATAGTTTACACAAATAGAGCTGATCTGCATAAATTTACTATATTTGTACTTTACAATCTACCTGTAATGGTAATAAATCGGTATGATTGTGGCCAGTTATATTGATAATATCTAATTTAAAGCAAGGGTACACATGGATACTGATTTTGTAAACTTAACAACAGAAAACCTTGTCAATGAGCATTTGTGCTGCATTATTCGCAGTAAGAAAGTCCATCCTGGTATTGATGCAAAACGGCAATGGCTTTCTGATCGGCTAAATGAAGGTCATGTCTTTAGGAAGTTAAACGTAAAAGCTACGGTTTTTATTGAATATGCACCTCTTGAAACAGCTTGGGTTCCCATAGTCGGCGACAACTATTATTACATATATTGCTTATGGGTTTTGGGCAGCCACAAAGGAAACGGATATGGGAAATCACTGATGGAGTATTGCTTGGCTGATGCCATAGAAAAGGGTAAATCCGGTATTTGTATGCTTGGGGCAAAAAAACAGAAGAACTGGCTTTCCGATCAATCATTTGCAAAGAAATTTGGCTTTGAGGTTGTTGATACTACCGATAACGGATATGAATTGCTTGCTCTTTCTTTTGACGGAAATGTACCGACATTTGCGCAAAATGCTAAAAAGCTGAAAATAGAAAATGAAGAACTGACGATTTATTATGATATGCAATGCCCTTACGTCTATCAAAACATTGAGATGATAGCACGGTATTGTGAGATGAATGACCTTCCTATATCTTTAATTCAAGTAGATACGTTGCAGAAGGCCAAGGGATTACCTTGCGTTTTCAATAATTTTGCTGTGTTTTATAAAGGAGTTTTTGAAACAGTGAATTTGTTAAATATCGACTATTTAAAAAGGATTATTACAACGAGGCGGAGGGGGTGACTTATTAAAGCGAATAGGCTTTAACGAAGTACGAAATGGTTGAAGAGGGTGTATTACTAAAAGATATGATTTACTTTAAACAAAAAATATAAGGATGAAACAAGAAATTTTATTTGTACTGCTCGATAACTTTGCTGATTGGGAAGGAGCCTATATTGCTCCGAGCCTGAATTGGGGAGTTGAACCCGGAAGTGAAAATAAATATGTAGTTAAAACGGTATCGGTAGCGGAAGGCTTTGTTGTCTCGTGTGGTGGATTCAAGGTAATACCCGATTACAGCATCAATGATATTCCTGCCGATTATGCCGGAGTAGTATTAATAGGAGGTATGAGTTGGTTTATTCTAGAGGCCGAAATTATTGTCCCGTTAGTAGAAGATGCCATTAAGAACAAAAAACTGGTTGCAGGTATCTGCAACGCTTCGGTTTTTCTTGGAATGCACGGATTTCTAAACGAGGTGAATCACACCAGCAATGGATTGGATTATCTGAAAGAATATGGTGGAGCGGGCTATAAGGGCGAATGCCACTATATCGATAAACCAGCAGTGAGAGACGGCAACATTGTAACAGCTAACGGCTTTTCTGCTTTGGAATTTGCCCGTGAAATACTCTATGTTTTAGAGGCAGATACTCCGAAGAAGATAGAGAAAAGTTATCGAATGAATAAAACAGGTGTTTGGGAAGCGCCTGAAATTGAATAATCGTATTATTAACATTGAAAACTTCTTTTCTAAAACTCAAACGGGGGTAAAATAAAGAATATATGCTTATGGAAGATATAACAAATGGACGCTGCGGTTGGTGTGGGACCGATGAATTGTATGTAAAATACCATGATGAAGAATGGGGAAGATTGGTGACTGACGATAAGATACTGTTCGAGTTTCTTGTGTTGGAGAGTGCCCAGGCAGGACTGAGTTGGATCACCATTCTTAGAAAACGAGAGGGGTATCGCAAAGCCTTTTGTGATTTTGATGTTGAGAGGGTGGCACAGATGACCGATGAAGATGTACAACGATTGGTCCAGTTTGATGGTATTGTGAAAAACCGCTTGAAAATAAAATCAACCATCACTAATGCAAGACAATTTCTCGTTATACAAAAAGAGTTTGGTAGTTTTTACAACTATACGCTCTCATTCTTTCCCGACAGAAAACCGATTATCAACACCTTTAGTTCATTGAGCGAAATTCCTGTATCTTCTCCCCAGTCCGATGCGATGAGTAAGGATATGAAAAAGCGTGGATTCAAATTTTTCGGATCTACGATTTGTTACGCTCACTTGCAGGCTTCGGGGTTTATTAACGATCACCTGATGGGCTGTGTATGCCGGAAATAAGGAAAAGTAATTGGAATTATACAAAAAGCAAAAACAGATGAAACGATATATTAAAACCCAGCACCTCATTCTCCGCTCCTGGCAAGAGGAGGATATTCCACACCTTGCCAGATTGAACAGCGATGATAGGGTTATGGAATATTTTTTGAATAAATTGTCTTATCAAGAGACGATTGCTTTGTACAATCAAATACAAGAGGAGTTTGCCGAATGTGGATTTGGTGCATATGCTGTTGAGGAGAAAGAGACTGGCGTTTTTATTGGTTTTGTCGGATTGCACAATGTTACATTTGAAGTAGACTTTGCTCCGGCTGTTGAAATCTTATGGAGACTGTTACCCGAGTTTTGGGGCAAAGGGTATGCTACGGAAGCTGCTATTGCTTGTTTGAATTATGCAAAAGATGAATTAAAGCTAAAAGAGATAGTCTCTTTTACTTCATTGCTAAATAAACGTTCAGAGCATGTGATGCAAAAAATAGGTATGGCACGCATAAAAGAGTTCAATCATCCGTTAGTGGAGCCCGAACATCCTCTGTACAGACACATTTTGTATAAGATAGTATTGTGATTTTGGAATGTATCTTCTTTTCAGTAATTTCTTCTGAGTGGCTTTGAGAGTTTCTTTGCGAAGGATTTTGAGTAGTTTCATTGCATATTTTATTAACCTGCAATAATACATATTTTACACTATGGGAATAAATAAGGAGGAAATTACATTAAAGCAGCTGACAGACAAAGATATACCATTGTTTGAAAGTTGGCTTGACAAAGAATATATCAAAAAATGGTTTGGTGACAAAGAGGATTGGTTGCATGAGATAAGCGAAAGAAACGGGAAATACAGTTTCTTAACGCATTTCATTGTTTATCACAATGACCGGAAAATTGGATATTGTCTCTATGGCGATTGTTTTTATATCAAAGATTTAGAGGAAGAAGGTCATGACTTTAAGTCATTGTATGGCGATGTTATAGCGAAAAATCATACTTATGAAATAGGTTACCTGATTGGCGAAGAGGGGTATTTGAACAAAGGTATCGGTAAGATTATCATTCAGTTGCTGGAAGCAAAACTTATTGGAATCGGAGCTAAAGAGGTGGTGGCAGATCCCTGTGAAGAGAATATTATCTCTGTAAAAACACTTCTTGGTAACGGTTTCAGGAAAAAAAGTGATGGGGACTATCGAAAAGTAATTGTGAGTATAGAACCATAAATATGAAAGAGTAACTCATCGTATAGCTAAAAGAGAAAAGACTATCAACTCAGATCGAACATAGCAATGTAATTTGTTCTCGTAAGTTTCGATAAGATATTTTTAACTTTGGGATCATACTGGTTCACAGTAAGTATAATGGCTGTATAGTAGAATTGTAATAAACACTTTAATTTTTTTTATTTCATTGGTGACGGCATCTGTCACCTCAAATCGGTCTTTTGCGAGGTCAATGTACATCTGTTCTTCATATCTTCTATGAACCCATGTACTGAGGCGTTTTTTTCAGTATGGGTGCTTTCTAAATCAACCCGATGATGTGAGGGTTGCCTAAGATGCGTGCCTACTTCCGTATACCTTTTATTCCCATACCCATTGCATAGCTATGGAGAACATTTTTTAATTTTGTCATTGTATTTTGAGTTTTATATCGTCGGCCACGACGAAAACCGAATTTACATCAAAATCCCCTGTCAGGCATAATACTTAGCAGGGGTATTTTTGTTTGGGTACAAAGGGGGAAGGATAAAATAGTTGATAAAGGCAGCGACACTTGTGGAATGGGGGGCAATATGCTATCGATTTTCCATGATGTGTTATTAAGCAAATGGAAGAAAAAGAAATGCAAAAAAGGTTAGGATTATACTTTTACCTATAATAAGTGATTATTAAAATGTTATATCTAAAAATAATATAATATGAAACCTGAAGATTTTATGGAAAACATTTGCAGATGTTTGGAAAGAATAAAGAATGAGGTAAACAGATTATCTGATTTTCAAGTGATCGACGGAAGATACGAAGTAGATAACAGTACTAATAAAACAATGCAGTCGGATCAAACTCATAGTAACAGCAATTTGAAGTATTGCTATACAGAGATGAAAGATGAGATACTTCTCGGTCAGATAACTCTTTTTGAAATAAACCGTGATATTGTTCGAATTAAGCAGATATGCAAAAAGGAGGGCTGTACATATACTGTCATAGGACAATTAACCTTTGCCGAACAAGCACAACTGAAAGAGAAGGCTATAAAGGGGCTGGATAGCATGACGAAGTCCATCGAAGGTAAAACCATTCAAACAGACGAATCTGAGGAGTGAGCCTATGGCAAGTGTGAAGATTAAGTTCCGTACCTCTACCGTAGAGGGCTGCCAAGGAACCATATATTATCAAGTGATTCATAACCGTGTCGCTCGTCAGGTAAAAACGGAGTACCGAATTTATGAAAGTGAATGGAACAGTAGTTTATCGGAGATTATATTGTCCCGTTTCGATGAAGAGAGAAGAGCTTATTTGTCTAAGATAAGAGACAATATACAGAGTGATATACGCAAATTCCAACGAATTATCACATCATTAGAGCAGCAGGGTGTAGACTATGATTCCAATAATGTAGTATCAGATTTTGTTTCTCTAAATCCACAGAATACTCTTTTCGGATTTATGGAGGAGGTAATTGTCAATCTGAGAAAGTTGGGAAAGATACGAATTTCTGAGACCTATACCGCTACGCTTAACAGTTTCTGTCGTTTTAGAGAGGAGAAAGATGTGGCATTGGATAAGGTGGATTCTGATATAATGATAGCATATGAAGCCTTCCTGAAAGCAAGTGGTGTTAGTCTCAACAGCTCATCGTTCTATATGCGAAATTTGCGAGCTGTTTATAATCGTGCAGTGGAAAAGGAACTTACACCACAGCGATTTCCGTTCAAGCATGTTTATACAGGAATAGGCAAAACCGTAAAACGGGCCGTTCCGATAAAGGTTATCAAGCAAATTAAAGAAATGGACTTGTCGTATCGTTCATCATTGGATTTTGCGAGGGATATGTTTCTCTTTTCGTTCTATACTCGTGGGATGTCACTCGTGGATATGGCGTATTTAAGGAAGAAAGACCTTACCAATGGTATTCTTTCCTATCGTCGTCGTAAGACAGGACAACAGCTGTTTATAAAGTGGGAAAAACCAATGCAGGAGATTGCGGATAAATACGATACGAAAAATTCGGTTTACCTGTTACCAATTATCAAGCACTCTTCCATAGAGGAACGGACGCAGTACATTTATGCCGGTCATAATATAAACCGTAACCTAAAAATTATCGGTCGGGAGTTAGGACTGTCTATACCCTTGACAATGTATGTCGCACGACACGCATGGGCCAGTATCGCCAAGAGCAAGAATGTTCCACTGTCGGTTATTAGTGAAGGAATGGGGCATGATTCAGAAGCTACAACACGCATCTATTTAGCTTCGTTGGATAACATGGCGATAGACAAGGCGAATAGTCTGATATTGAAATCTTTGTAAGAAAAGAATTGTTGAGCGAATTGTGTGTCTCTTTGCAAGAGATTATTATCTCTTTGCAAGAGAAGTGATTAACGACGCAAAAATACGAAAAAATCTGCAAATGACTCAATATATGTATAAAAAAAGTTTTGCGAATGAATAATTTTGTTGAGTACGATAAGGGGATTGTTGAGTAAAAGAGGTAAACGTAGTTAAGTATAGTTCTCGTTTTCAGATAGCCTGTCTGTTATCACTCTCTCTTGCAAAGAGAGGGTGATTTTGAGTGTTAAAATAATAAAGGTAATGAAACGTATAATCTTATTGTTGGCAATTGCTGTGGCAGGTATTTCACAAGAACTTCAGGCACAAAAGGCGGCGATAAAAACGAATTTGCTTTCCGATACTTTCATGAATGTCAATCTTGGGATAGAGATTGGTCTTGCCCCCAAATGGACACTTGATTTTACGAGCGAATTCAATGGTTGGACGCTTTCGCATAATCGGCGATGGAAACACTGGGCCGTACAACCTGAGACTCGTTATTGGTTCTGCGACCGTTTTTCCGGACATTTTCTTGGGGCACATTTGCATGGGGGGCAGTATAACATAGGAGGCTTCAATGGACAAGTTAACTTTTTGGGAACGAATGCGCGGAAACTGAAAAACGCTCGCTATCAGGGTTGGTTTTTAGGCGCGGGGGTAGCATACGGTTACGCATGGATACTGAATCGTCATTGGAACTTGGAAGCGGAAATCGGTTTCGGATATTCTTATACTCGTTACGACAGGTTCAGATGTTCCGGGTGCGGAAAAAAAATTGAAGCAAGCAAACCGCATCATTATGTGGGGCCTACAAAGGTAGCCATTAACTTAGTTTACTTGTTTTAAAGCGGATGGACATGAGAAGGACAATATTTCTATTGGCAGCCCTGTTAGGGTTTGGAGATATGATGGAAGGTGTGGCACAGAGTGTAAAAAATATCATTCCCGATGTTTCCGTTAGTCATTTCAAAATGGATCGTAACGGCAAGTACCTTACTGTGGAGATGAATATAGATTTAACGGGACTTGACGTGGACGCTAACCGTGCTGTATTACTTACGCCGCGTCTTATTAATGGAATAGATTCACTTGACTTACCATCGATAGGGATTTATGGACGCAGGCGATATTATTATTACGTGAGAAATGGAATAAGTAATATTTCAGGAGAAACTGAAACGGCTTGCCGGGCTTTAAGAAAACCGGACAATTTAGACTATCATCAACCTGTTGTTTACAAGGAGTGGATGAATGGGGCGACTCTTAAGTTTTATCGCAGTGACTGGGGATGTTGCCATGAAATATTGGCAGAATATGAAGGCATACTGGGACGGCATAATGAAGCATTCTTTCCGGAACTGGTATTTGTGCGTCCTGAAGCTGAGACCATGAAAAGCCGTTCGTTGTCAGGATCGGCTTTTATAGACTTTCCGGTAGATCAGACAGTGATTTATCCTGAATATCGCCGAAACACGGTAGAACTTGGCAAAATACAAGCTACTATAGATTCTGTGAGGAACGACAAAGATGTGTCTATTATTTCGGTATGGCTCAAGGGATATGCCTCACCCGAAAGCCCGTATTCGCATAACAAAGATTTGGCAATAGGGCGTACTGAGGCGCTCAAAAAGTATGTACGACAGTTGTATAATTTTGGCGATGACATTATTGTTACGGAATATGAACCGGAAGACTGGGAAGGACTGCGTCGATATGTGGAACTGTCTAATATTGAACATTGTAAGGAAATTTTGGAGATGATAGACAGCAGTATCGAACCGGATGCCAAGGAGGAGAAAATAAAACGAAGCTATCCCCAAGAATACCGTTTTTTGTTACAGCATTGTTATCCGGCATTACGTCACACGGATTATCGTATAGATTACAATATACGTAATTACAACGACGTGGAGGAAATCAAATGTATTATGGCGGAGCAGCCACAGAAGTTGAGCCTGAATGAATTCTACCTCGTGGCAAGAATGTACGAGCCTGGTACAGTGGAATTTACCGATGTGTTTGAAACGGCGGTACGTATGTTTCCCCATGATGAAATAGCCAACTTGAATGCAGCCAATGCCGCTATACGTCGGGGCAATCAGGATGCCGCGCGCAAGTATTTGGCAAAGGCGGGTAATTCGGCAGAAGCTGTTTATGCACGAGGTTCGCTTGCCATACGTGAAAAAGATTATAAGATGGCGGTACTACATTTGGAGAAAGCTCGCGAAATGGGACTTCAAATGGCAGAAATCACACTTGTGGAATTGACAAAAAGAGGATATACGGAATGATTAAATAAGTTAAAAAAAATGAAGCTATCAAGTTTATTATGGAGTTTGTTCGGAATAATGGCACTTAGTGCTTGTTCCGAAAATGAAATGTCGGAAGAGAACGATTTGGAAGTTAAAAACGGCGGTCGTTTTTTAGCTGTTGAAATTGCAAATCCGGCCACGACAAGAGCTGAAAGTGTATTAGATGGTGACTACGAGGCTGGTTTGGATGGTGAGAACAAGGTCAATTCTTTAAGATTCTATTTCTTTGATGGTACAGGGGCACCAGTTTCTGTAAATGTTGTCGGAGATAAAAATTATGTGGATTGTACGGAAATTATATCGGAAGGTCAGAATGATATGCCGAATGTGGAGAAAAAACTACAGGCAATTGTTGTGATTAATACGAAAGATGGTAATAATGCCAACGTTAGTTCCATGGTTGCTGTGGCCAATCATGAAACGGTAGAACTTGGAGAAGGGGCTTTATCTCTTACGGAAATCTGTAAAAAAATAGGCGATTATAGCTCTGTAGAAAAAGAAGAGAATAATGGTAGTAAGATTCCACATTTCCTGATGACAAGTTCATCTTATGCAGGAACAGACGGACAAATTACTGTGGCAACGATTAATCCTGTAAATCTCTGTAAATCTGAGGAGGATGCCAAAAATAATCCTGTAAATATTTATATAGAACGTGTGGTTGCAAAAACGAAATTGAATGCTGAATGGAATACTGAGAAGGTAACAGTCAAAGAAAATGTTACCTATCAAGGTAAAACCTATACGGCAGTCGCATTGAAAGACCACAAGGGTAATGATATTAAAGTTAATGAAAAACAAATATATGTCATTTTCACAGCTTGGGATATTACCGGTACTGTAGACAAGTCATATCTTTTCAAAAAGGTAAATTCTGTAACTGCATGGAATTTGGGTTGGATATGGAATAATTCCGACTTTTTCCGTTCTTTTTGGGCAATGAATCCCGAAGATGTAAAGCTGGGATATATCAGTTATAACGATATCGATTGTGAAGTTGGAGAAAACGGTGTAGTATATTGTCTGGAAAATGCAGCGGATAATTTTGATAATGGAACCAAGAGCGCTTATAATCCTGATGCACAGGTTTGTAATCGTACTCAGGCAATCATTGCTGCAGTATTGGTTACTGTTGATGGAAGTCAAGCATCTCCTATCGATTTGGCAAAATGGGCAGGAAGGGATTATACAGAAGAGAGTGTGAAGGTAGCCATGTTGAATACAATGACAAATCAGATTTACATAAAAGAAACAGATGGTGGTGGAAATGAAAAATTTGTTTCGATTAAGCCTGAACATGTATTATTGGTTACCGGTACAAATGCAGGAGAGGCTGATGATAAAAGTGAAAACAGTGCAAGGTATTTAAGTTATTTACAATTGACAGAGGAAGCTAAAGCTTTAGATTTTTATTCAAGTACCTCAGAAGATGCGAAATTGACAGTAGATGCTGTGAACACTATTCTGAAAAGTATACCTGGCGCTAAAGTATGGAAAACCGGAATGACTTACTATTACACAGATCTCAGACACTTGGGAACAGAAGCAACGAAAGGGTTGTATGGCGTAGTGCGCAATCATATTTATGATGTCAACGTTCAGTCTGTAGTAGGTCTGGGTACTCCAGTCTATAATCCGGATGAAGTGATTGTTCCGCAAAAACCGGGTGAAGATGAAACATATATTGCTGCAAAAATAAACATCCTGTCATGGCGAATTGTGAATAATGATGTTGATTTAGTGTGGTAATGATTTTATTCTAAAAACACCTCGTAATTGGTATAATAAGGTATAACCTTGAGACTGCGGCTTCTTATGTCGCAGTCTCTTCACTTGATTTTATTGTAATAGTGACCAGCAGATTGTAGGTTGACATAACATATACATAATATACGATGAACACATTGTTTTATATCAGACGGTTTGGGATAGTACTATTGATACTGTTTCTGATTACGTCCTGCGACAGCTTGATTTATGAGCACGAGGGGGATTGCCTGGTGAGTTACCGTCTGAAGTTCCGCTATGACATGAACTTGAAGTTTGCTGATGCCTTCGCACATGAGGTGAAATCGGTAAGGCTTTATGCGTTCAATATGGAGGGAGAGTTGGTGTGGCAGGCATCTGAACAGGGAGAGGTTCTTGCGTCTGAAAATTATGTCATGGCATTGGATCTCGCACCCGGTAAGTATCGGCTGGTAGCATGGTGCGGACTGGGTAATGAGGAGTCTTTTTGTTTGCCTGATGTGTCACCCGCATGCGGCCCCGAAGGCTTACATTGCTGCCTGAATTGTATTTCCGGAACATCGGTCGGAACTTCAAGTGGTGGAGAATCTCCTGCCTGTTCCGATAAAGATTTACAGCCACTGTTTCATGGTATGATGGATGTGGAACTGCCGGTGAATGACGATGGAGGAGAATATACTTTCGAAATGTCGCTTACCAAAAATACAAACGTGTTCCGTGTCGTGTTACAACATCTGTCCGGTGAAGATATAGATGCCGACGATTTTGAATTCAGCATAGAAGACAACAACGGCTGGCTGGCTTATGATAACTCGATGTTGAGGGATGTTCCTGTCGTATATCGTCCATGGGCTGTCTATTCTGGTGAAGCGGGCGTGGAAACCACCCCAAAGCGTGCCATAACCTCTGTCAAAGTAGCTGTGGCGGAACTGACCGTAAACAGGTTGTTCATGAGGGATTGGACAAAATATAAACGTTCTGTGTTGACAATACGTACTGTTGCAGATGGTAAGCTTGTAGCTTCAATTCCGATTATTGATTATGTCTTGTTGGTGAAAGGTGAACATCACAGGCAAATGGATGATCAGGAATATCTGGACCGGGCTGATGAATATAATATGACATTTTTTCTTGATCAGGACAACAACTGGATAAGCACTGTGGTACAAATTCTTTCCTGGCGGGTAGTGGTTAATAATTCGGATTTGAATTGACAAACAGTTTTTTCAAAGAGATAAAATGAAATGTACATTGCGACATATCTTATGGATGGTTTCGGTGTTTTGTCTTGCCTTGATGCAGACGGCCTGTAACAAAGCCGCCGGTTTTATGGACAAGTCATCCAGTGATGAAGGTTCGGTTATGCTCGTATTGAATACTGAGATTATAGGTTCGTTGTATGCCGGAGAGGCTGAGTCGGGTAGGGACAAAATGCACACGCTTCGTATTGTTATCCTGCATCCGGATGGCACGGTGGAACATAACCAATTCATGGATTTTGGAGATGGGATGCTGTCAGAGTGTACACGGTTTATCCAGGTAAAGCAGAACGAAACGAAAACGATTTATCTGATAGCCAATGAAAGGAGCGTACATGATGGCCTGCATAATACTTTAGATGAATTTACGGTGGGTACAGACGGTTTTAAGGATGCGATTGACGGTCAATCTTTTAGTCCTGACTACCTCAAACCCATTCCTATGAGTTCCGTGTACGAGGTTGAGATTAAAGATGAACCGCGGAAAGAATGTCAGTTCTATTTGGTGCGTGCCGCTACGAAATTTACATTCCGCTTCACGAATATGCGTAGTGGATCTGTTACACTGAACAGTGTCACAGTTTCAGATATAGCCGATAAGACTTACCTGATGTCTCACAAAAAGAATCTGACGATGAAGTTTCAGGAAGAGGACGGAGGTGAAACCGAACTTTTCTGGATAGATTGGTTGAAAAAAATATCGGACGAATCGCAACTGAATCCGGATGACAAGGAGCTGGCGGATAAGAGAGGCTGGATACAAGACTATGATATTCCTGAGGAAACAACATCCGGACAAGTCACCGTGAAGGCACCGGATGATTTTCAGATACCGGGGCTTGCTTATGATATGGGAGTACCGAAACCGGGTCGGAAGGTTTATCCGACTTTTTATCTTCCGGAAAGCAAGGACTTGAAGAATTCTCAAGAAATGTATGGTGAGCAAGAATACACCATGATACTCAGTCTGACGGATGACAAAAATGAAACGAAAAATTTTACTTGTCTTTTTGACAACTTAAAAGCCCTTTTCCGCAATACCCATGTAGTGGTAGATGTTACTTTTCTGGAAAAGGGAATACAGGTAGATGTGATACCTTACAGTGAGGTTGTTCTTAAACCTGAATTTGGATTGTAAACCCGTAAAAAACATGTAAAGATGAAACTTTGGATATCATATATTCTTGTTTGTATGATGGCTTTTGCCAGTACAAGCTGCCGTGATGATTTTATGGCATATGATTCTGTTATTGGAGAAGGCAGGGCGAAAGTGTCTGCTGTTGTGGATTTTGAACCAATGTCATCGGGACTGATACAAACAAGAACTGCCGGAGATGCAATCAAAGATATTACCAGTCTTCATGTGTTGTTATACGACTATGAAACTAAGAATCTGACAGAAAGTTGGAAGATTGAGAACTATCAACCCAAAGATGTGGACCGTATTGACACGGATGCGGAAAATGGGATAACTGCAGAAGCAAAGACGAAGCGCGTCTCTTTCGAGTTGAATAAAACTATCGGCAAAGGTAAATATCTTATGTATGCAGTGGCGAATATCCCCGATTTACTTGAAAATTATGAAGAAAATATTAAAACGGTGGATGGACTTAAGAGCATACCGCTTACATGGAACGATAAGGATATAAGCCAAAACAGTCAGATGATAGGATATTTCACAAAGAACACTACTGTACAGCCGGAGGACAATCCACTTGTTATAAACGAATCGGAGGTTCGCTTGCATGCATGGTTACGCCGTGCAACTTCAAAGGTGACTATCGCTTATGACGGAAGTAATTTGAAAGAAGGGGTTTTTATTTATCTCAAGTCGGTACAGATTAAAGATATACCGGAGCAGTGTTATCTGGGGAAAGACAACAATGTGGGTACTGAGGGATATACGTTAAAATGTCCGGGAAAGGGACCGGACATGCCTGACGGAGAGATAATCAAATATTATGACGGAGAAGAAGAACCGGCTGAATTCGGCCCTGACTATAAAGGACCTCGTATTACGGTGGGAACTCCAAAATATGGTTCTCATGAAGAAAATGCTAACGCTTTGTTCTTTTACGAGAATATGCAGGATATTGGCAAGGATAAACGGCAGGATTCGGATGGTGATAAAGTGCTTGATGCACCGGGAATGCCGGGGGATGTGACTTATGTGTTCAAAGACGGCAAGCCGTATGGCACATATATAGAAGTGGAAGCGCACTATATTTCTAATAATTCGGAAAAACTGGGTAATGGTCGTATCATATATCGTTTTATGTTGGGACAGGATGTAAAGACAGACTATAATGCTAAACGGAACTGTCATTATAAGCTGACGTTGATATTCAACAACTTTGCTAATGATGTGGATTGGCATATAGAGTATGAAGAGCCGGAGCCGGGTGTGATGACTCCCGAACCTTACTATATTTCCTATCTGTATAACCACTCATTGATGTATCCGCTCAAAATCAATACAGGCGGAAGGAAAATAGAATACATAAAGGCGGAAATAACCGATAATCGCTGGGCGCCGGATAATGCCAATAAGGAAGTTTATTTTCATGAAATGGATTTACCCAATCAAAACCAATGGAATGGTTTCCTGTCGTTGCATGAAACGACTGAGACACGTATTACCGGGACCCAACCTTTTACCGCTACATCGAATATGGAATACTATAATAGAACTCCCAAACGAGGTGAACGGGAGTACAAAGACTTTACAGAAGGAGAACATACGACTGACAATGCGAATATAACCGATATTTATCGTGTACAGAAACATCCTACGGAAGAGAATACATTCAATGTATATATTCCTATGTACACGCGGGCTAAACAGTTGATTAAGGCAACAGGTTATACCGGCAATAATCCTTACGTGGCATATCAGCGTAAAGCGAATGTAAAGATTACAACCAAGTTGGAAGGGCTGGAACAAGTATTTGAAAATAATGTAACCATGTATCAAGTACGTCGTATCGTGAATCCCAAAGGAGTTTATCGTAGTGCCGATAATAATAAATCATTTCATGTGGTATTGAAACGATTGCCGCGGGAAAATGCAGAGCGCTTTGAAACATTTCAATCAGAAGGTCCATGGAAAGCTTATATTGTAAGACATTATAATGGAGATGGGATTGAACTTTCAGGATATCAGGGAAAGTCGGAATGTATAAATGACACTATATATGGTAATACGGGAACAAATATGGATTTTAACATTGATTTTTCCGGAACGCCGGTTGGTAACCGATATGCTATAATTAGGGTTGAGTATCATAATTATACTTGTTATCATCTGATATTTGTAAGACAGGGAAACGAACCCGACAATTTGATTGATGGTGGTGCGTTATGGTATGCCGAAAATATGAAAACCAAGAACCAATTAGCGGCAAGTCCGCTGGATGAAGGTTCGTTATTTAAGTTGGGAAACTGGGATGATCCGATTGATGCGTTGAATAATAAAAATTCGAAAACACCTTGGATAAATGTCACCTCGGCAGATTTTAAAAAGCCGACAGATGGCTTTATTATAGCCGGAAAAACGGATACGAAAAAAACATGGGATCAGATAATAACAAAGGTTGATGTAAACAATCCGCAAATAGTAGTTTCATTTGATGATCCCGGAAATGGAATGGAAGTTGCTAAATGGGAGGACTATGAGGCCTTATATAATAGCAAAGATATAGAACAAGGATACGGTATCCTTTACGGAGATGATGCGGTAGAGACAGCTGATCATATAGACCATGCATATGGATATGATTATAGCCATGGAGTAATGGGATGTGGAATGAGAGGTTGTTTTGTATATAACAAGATGACAGGCAAAAATCTTTTCTTCCCGATAGGAGCTTCTGGCTACGGACACAGAAAGCACTTAGAAGGTGGAATATTAAGATATTCTGCGGGGCAGACCGGATATTACACCACGGGACGTGTTCCGGCTGACACTAGTAAACCGGCTGTTTACCCTGAAGGTGTGAAAGATGCCCCGTTGTTGCATGACATATATATGAGACCGGGAGCTGTATATTGGTATAAAACACAGGGAGGAAATATACCTGACGGACCATACGTAGGCTGGGATATAAACTATTTCTCATTCGATTTCTATCCGATAGGTAGTTACTCCACAGGAAGCCGTCGGGATGCTTGTTTTGTGCGTTGTGTGAAAAAATGATAACTTTATCTAGTGGCTTCTTTGTGTTGATGCGTATGCAAACTACTTTAGATCACCGAAGCAAATTCAAAAAAGCTCTGAAATACTTGAATTTCAGAGCTTTTTTGAATTTGCTTTTCGTTTTTTCGGTGCGTACGGAAGATGAACCTAAATTCTATTCTTTACATAACTAATATCTTAGTAATGCTCTTGCTATTTAGTTCGACGAATAGTCCAACATATTAAGTTCGCTGTTCTGCTTGGCTTTTTGTTGTTGCTTGGAACACTGTAAATGTACGAAATCACATTTAAATCATCAAATTTTAAAGAGATTTATTCCTTTTCGCAATCATGTTCTTGAGTCATTTTCCATCTATTGGTTATTATGAAGGATTATTTTGAAAATATTTTTGCAAAAAGTCTGTAAATAAGATAGATGCTATATGAAATATTTATATATTTGGATTATTAAATCTAAAATTATGAAATATTGATCCTGGAGGGAAAGACTGCTATAGTTATCGAGATGAAGATTATATACTGTTTATACCTATAATGTTGATATCCATTCGTAAAAAGCATTGGATAAAGTAATGGAGGATGCCACATATCACAGCAAGACTCATAATGATGGAAATACATATTATAGTTTGTCATTGCGATTTGAACGCGTAAATACTTCTGGAACAAGAATTGTATATTCTGCCGATATGGTTTTTACTAATCCAGTCGTTGCAAGAAAGATAAATAAAATTTATGATAGACTGTCTATAAAGTAATTTTTATGAAGATATATATTTGTTTATTCCTGTTCCCGCTTTTTTTGTTTCCAGATATTATGTATGCGCAGGATGAGAAAATACCAGAGACTGCAATTGATAAAGAAAAGGTTAACTTGATGATATTCAGTGGAATGATAGAAGCCTATTTCTTGTATTATTACGACTATCCGGATAATATGACATCTTTGATTGATTTTGAGAAAAGTTACTTTCTCGCTTATCCGGATGTGAATTCTTGGGAGCAATCGGAAAGAAATGTGCTTTTAAAAAACGATTTTCTTTTTCTCGAACAATATCAAAACGATATTGTGATTATGAAAAACGATAGCGATGTAGTGATAAAACTGAATGATTGGATATTGTATAAAAATCCAAAGCTAACAGGTCCATGCGATCTTATGAAACTCTTACATCTTCCTCTCGAAATCTATATCTATGATTATAAAAAGATGTCTTCTCCCAGATATTTTGATAATGCAGGCAGGGCTATTATAAAGACCCAGGTATTGGATTCATTGTATAAAAGTAATCTGCATCTATTACAAAGAAAGTATCTGAAAAAAGGTAAATTTGTTGTGCCGACCTATACGCGCAATAAACAGACAGTTCCTATTTATACCTTTTATGAATATTCACCCACAAAAAAAGGCTTGTATTATTTCTGCCGGAAAGATGATTTACTGACTTCTGATTTTTTGTATTATACAAAACTTGAAGAATTTCTCAAAGAGTTTTGCTTGACTCACGGGGTTGAGAGAATGATATTCCCATGTATTGAATATGGAAAACCTTGGTTTTGATGTTTAGAGAGTAATTTATCTTGTAGTAAATAGACACTTGTTCCTCACGAGATAAGAATTCAACATTCACTTCGTCATACTTGGAATGAATGCCATAAAAGGGAATTTTATAATCCACTCATTAGCTAAGGCGATACGAATAATTTTCTGGTAGGTTCTTCAAGTGCTTTAATACTGAATTATTATAGTAATGTTTGGTTGTTTTCAGCCAAGATTCAAAGTTTTGAATAAATTGTCTATTTATGGGCTATCTTTTGTAAAATGAACTAAAAATGATAAAGCTCTGAAGCGTTTGGCTTCAGAGCTTTACTTGATGTTTGCAAATTAAGATTGCGGTGTGTACGGGACTCGAACCCGTGACCCCATGCGTGACAGGCATGTATTCTAACCAACT
>ERZ1108168.372-NODE-372-length-38838-cov-12.591960_pt1 | contig 38838 bp, 32 predicted proteins | sample MGYA00403704_ERZ1108168 | MGnify/ENA primary metagenome ERZ1108168 (study PRJEB35170, sample SAMEA104062421) | human gut metagenome | biome: human gut; feature: human-associated habitat; material: faeces | place: Denmark | collected 2012-06-12 ...
CCGACATGCCACGAACAGCTCAAGATCCGCGGATCGAGTTCCAGCTGGTCCATAAACTGATTAATTGAACGCACCGGTTCATCCGTGGATACACTCTGTTCCCCGCCTAAGATCAAAGGCAGTTTGCGGTAGATGGCATGAATATGTTCACGCTTTTTCAACAGATCGCAAAGCATCTGCGCAACCTTGCGCTTGGTTTCGTCCGCGTCGGTGTGCGGACTTTCCCGATAGCTGCGCAGAATCGTACAGCTTTCCACGTACTCCCGCGTCAGATTGCCATGCGGATCACACACCACCGCAATCGGCAGATACGGCCCGGTCAGCTCGCGGATTTTCTTCATCAAATGATGATCACCCGAGCCTAGACCCTCGACCTCACTGGCGCCATGGAGATGCAGATAAATGCCATCCAGTTCATTCAGATGTTCCCGCACCGCCTTCAAGAAGCAGCTTTCAATATAATCAAAGGCATTCCTTTCAATCACCCCGGCCCCGGCCGCGTTGGCATACAGCGCGGGAATCATCGCAATCCCCGCCTGATCGAAGACATCGCTGATTTTGTTTTTACGCAGGCATTCCTCACCGAAAGCTAAGTCATAATTCGCCAGATTGGCCTTCTGGAGGATATTCGCGTTGGACTCCGTGGTAAAGAAGCCGATTAAAACCTTCATCGTACTCACCTCTAAATCTGATCCACCGGGAACATCGGCCGCATAATTCGTTTGAAAGGAATCGAAGCTGTGTCCTGCGGCGTCGCTCCCATCGTTAAGGACATGATGCAGAGTTTTCCCTTTTCTTTCAGTTCCGGGAAGATGTAGCCTTGCTTCACGACGATCACATCGTAGTTATCCCAATCCAGACCGACCGCATCAAACTGGTGTTTTTCACACATCGTCTGACGGGTCGAGGCCACGCTGATATCGATGGGCAGTCCCTTGACGGAAACGACCACTGCATCGCCGTAGTGCGCGTCATGATCATGCATCAGATATCCGCGCAAATAACCTTTGGAACGAACGGTTACATCCAGCTCTGTCGCCTTCGACCACTCATCGGCATTGACGCCTAAGCGAATGTGCGCTTCGCTGCCGATTTCCAGATCGTTGAGCTGTTTCCAGGTTTCCGGGTCGCAGATATTGGAAAACAGGAATTTCTTTTCTAACTGATCAAGCGCTAAGACCTGACGCAGGATGAAGGTATTCCAACCGGTCGCGCCGGAAGTCACATTATCCCCAGAATCGGTGATGAACACCGGTTTCCCCTCAAACTCCAGCGCCATCCGCAGCGCCTCCTCCGGCTTCGCGGTCAGACCGGTATAGTGAAATTCATGCCGGCGATCCCAGACATAAGCTGCCAGCTGATCGGCAATTTCTTCAGCATAGGCTTTATCCTTCTGTGATGCCGGAACAACAACGATGCCGCAGCCGGCCACATCCGTGTCGTGACGGATATAGCCGACATGCCAAGAACAGCTTAAAATCCGCGGATCTTGTTCCAACTCATCCATGTACTGATTGATCGAACGGACGGGTTCATCCGTTGATACACTCTGTTCCCCGCCTAAGATCAAAGGCAGCTTGCGGTAAAGGGCATGGATATGCTGACGTTTTTTCAGCAGATCGCAAAGCATCTTCGCCACTTTGCACTTGGTTTCATCGGCGTCGGTATGCGGACTTTCCCGATAACTGCGCAGAATCGTACAGTTTTCCACATATTCCTGACACAGATTGCCATGCGGATCGCAGGCCACCGCGATTGGCAGATACGGGCCGACCAGCTTGCGGATAGACAACAGGATATGATGATCGCCCGAACCGATTTCCTCTACTTCACTGGCGCCGTGCAGATGCAGATAAATACCGTCCAGCTCATGCAGATGCTGCCGTACAGCATCCAGAAACAGCGATTCAATATAATCAAAGGTGGAACGGGTGACCACCCCGGAAGCCCCGGCGCTGGCATACACCGCGGGGATCATCTCAATCCCTTCTTCCTCAAAGACCGAAGCCACCCGCAATTTGCGGATGCAGTCCTCGCCGAAGCCGAGATCATAACTCGTTATCTCATTCTTTCCCGGAACATTGGCATTGGATTCAGTTGTAAACAAACCGACTAAGACTTTCATATTCTTATCCTCTTTTCTATTTAGATCTGATCGATGGGAAACATCGGGCGCATGATCCGCTTAAATGGAATGGAAGCCGTATCCTGCGGTGTCGCACCGTCGGTCAGCGACATGACATAGAAGCCGGCCTGAGCTTTAAAATCCGGGAAGATGTAACCCTGCTTCACCACCGTTACATCATAATCCGTCCATTCAATGCCGATATGCCGCAGCTGCGCGTTCATGATGATCGGCTGGCTGGTTTCTGAAATCAGAATGTCGATGGGCTTGTCTTTAACGCTGACGAGGGTACAGCCGCCGAAAACCTTAATCAGCTCCTCGCCGACAAACCGCGCAATTTCACCATGCCTTTTCACCACAACGTCCAGCGGGACGCTTTCTGAAAGTGCGTCAACCCCCGCACCCAAACAGATCTTGACGGCTTCCTCTAGCTGGCAGTTTTTCAGTTGGCCTGCGGTTTTCGGATCGCAGATCGGCGCAAACAGAAAGGATTTCTTCAAGTTGGGCTGCGCTAAGACCTGACGCAGCACAAATGTGTTCCATCCTGTCGCCCCGGAGGTTGTATTATCGCCGGAATCAGTAATGACCGCCGGGCTTCCCGCAAAGTCCAGCGTCATCGCCAAGGCTTGCTCAGGCTTAGCTGTTAAGCCGGTATAATGGAATTCATGCCGGCGCTGCCAAACATAGTCTGCCAGCTGATCAGCGATTGTTTCCGCATAGGCCTGATCTTCCGTGCGGGCAGGCACGACCACGATGCCGCAGCCAGCGACCGCGCAGTCATGGCGGATATAGCCGACATGCCAGGAACAGCTCTGAATCCGCGGGTCTTGTTCTAATTCATCCATATAAATGTTAATCGAACGCACCGGCTCATCCGCTGAAACACTCTGTTCCCCGCCCAAAATCAGGGGCAGCTTGCGGTAAACAGCATGAATATGCTGACGCTGCTTTAGCAGCTGGCATAAGAGTTCCGTGACTTTTTCGTAGGTTTCTTCCTTATCCGTATGCGGAGACTGGCGGTAGCTGCGCAGAATCTGCAGGGCTTCCACATAATCCTTTTTTAAATTACCGTGAGGATCGCAGGAAACTGCGATGGGAATGTAGGGTCCGACAAGCTTGCGGATTTCCTGAATAATATGATGATCCCCAGAACCTCCTGCCAGCCCGGCAACTTCACTGGCTCCATGAAGCATGAGATAAATACCGTCGATTTCATGACAATGCTCCTTCACTGTCTTTAAAAAACAGCTTTCAATATAAGCAAAGGCGGCTTCACTGACAACGCCGTTAGCTCCGGCATTGGCATAAATTGCGGGGATCAAGTCGATGCCATGGCGATCAAACACATCACGAATCTGCATTTTCTGGATACATTCTTCACCAAAGGCAATATCATAGTCTGAGATTTCACACTGATGAGGGATGTTGGCGTTGGATTCCGTCACAAACTGGCCGATCAAAACTTTCATACGGGATTCCTCTCTTTCTGTTTCCTGCGGGCTGGATTGTTTTAAAATCATCTCAAAAAAGCAAAAAAACCAATCTGCAAGACACAAAAGTCCTGCAAATTGGTTTTGCTTGTTTTGTAAAACAATAACAATCCAACTTCGTTTTAATTGTAAGCGATTTCGATAGGGGTGTCAACTTGTTTTCCGCATCCCGGCAATAACCTTGATTATCCTAAAAAAACCTTCTTCTACTCTTTTTATCAACCTTTGTCCGATGGCATTGAATTCTTTACAACAAACAAACAATACGACTTCCCAGCAGCCAAAACTGTTCTATTTCATGTTTCCTCTGATCATATTAAATTTTTATCCGCATGCCCTTCCTATATTTGGAATTTAACTTTTCACTTGAAAAAATAAAAATGATTCTAAAATTGTGCGTCCAATGAATTGACACGGCCGGATATTACCAATAAAATAATAGTAGACGATTGTCTAGTTAGGAGAGAAAAAAAATGAAACGTTTATCAGCACTTTTGTTGTGCGGACTGATGTTGTTAGCCGGATGTTCATCATCGCCAACGCCAACAGCCGATCCGGAAACAAAAATGACTCCCGGCACTTATTCTTCCGTGGGGACAGGGTTCAAAGGCGACATCAAACTGGATGTTACCGTCACTGAAGACGCCATTACTGAAATTAAGGTCGTGGATCACAAAGAAACCAAGGGGATTGGTTCTGAAGCCGTTACGATTTTAGCGGAAAAGATGGTAGAGTATCAAACTACGGGGGTAGATCTGGTGGCAGGCGCTACAGTTACATCCGCCGGTTTCAGAACTGCGGTGAATGACGCTTTGAATCAAGCAGGGGCAGATATGAATAAATTCAGTGCCGCTCCAGAAAAAGCCGAATTAAAAGAGGAAACCTTGGATACGGACGTCGTTGTCGTAGGCGGCGGATCTTCAGGGATGATGGCTGCACAATACCTCGCAAAAGATGGCTACAAAGTAATCTTGCTTGAAAAAACACCGATGGTCGGCGGCGCCAGCGCTATGGCAGGGGGAACTTTGTCCGCTACAAACAGCACATGGCAAAAAGAAGCGGGTTATGAAGATTCACCAGAAGCCCTAAAAGAACGGCTGCTGGCCATCGGCCATAACAAAAACCATCTTCCAACCCTTGAATTATTCACCAGAATTATCGGACCTAACTTCGACTGGATCGTAGATGAAAATGGCGGCAACATGCCGTACAAGCATGAAGGTTCCGGGGCAAGCTATTCCTTTGAAGGCAGCGGTTCCGGGGCAATGCTCAAGCTGAAAGAAATTATGCTGGATGCAGGAGCTGAATTGCTGCTGAACACGCAGGCTACTGAACTCATTGTCAATGAGGGTAGCGTTGTAGGCGTTAAGGCCACTGGAGAAGAGGCTAACTACACGATCAATGCAAAAGCGGTTATTCTGGCAACAGGCGGTTATGGTCATAATCAGGATATCGTTCCTGAAGAATACTTCGCATTCCGTTATTCAGGTCATTCCGGTCATGATGGCGATGCTTTGGAAATGATCAAGGCAGTTGACGGTGCTACTCGTAACTTGACTTGGTTAAATAAGCAGCCTAACACAATGATTCTTCCAAGCGGTGCTCCTCAGTACACAAACATGGGTGTTGGCAAAGCCTACAACATGAGCGGTATCCTGATCAACGAAAAAGGGGAAAGATTCGCTTGTGAAAACGGGGATACTTGGGAATTGATGCTGGCGATGGAAAAGAATGAAAGACAATACTTACTGATGGATCAGGAAAACTATGATGCATTTAATGCTGCAATGGCCAGCATTTACTCCGCTGAAGATGCGGCTAAGTGGACAGCGGATGACTATACAGGTCAGCCGTTCTATAAGGGGGCCGATACTTTAGAAGAACTGGCAGAAAAACTGGATGTTCCGGCGGAGGCTCTCAAGGCTACGGTTGCGAAGTACAATGAAGCTGTGACTGCCGGGGCCGAAGATGAATTCGGACGCCAATTAACCACGACCATTGCTGAAGAAGGCCGTTACTATGCACTGGAAATGTCAATCCGTTATTCAACGTCATTAGGCGGTATTTGCATTAATGATTCCATGCAGGTCTTAAACACATCGGAAGAAGCTGTTCCTGGATTGTATGCGGCCGGTGAAGTGGTCGGCGGCGTTCAAGGTGACTTGTATTTGCCAAGTTCAACATTCACATGGGCCATGACCTCAGGTGTGGAAGCCGGCCGAGTTGTTTCTGCGGCTTTGGCTGAATAATCGATTTGATTAGATAAAAAACCTTTAAACAATTAACAAATAACAAAATGGAGTATTTCAGCCTTTGGGTTAGAATACTCCTTTTTTTACACAGTTATCTCCTCTCTTTTACATCTTGAAGTCATTACAATGGGTAAAGAATCGCAAAAACTCAAGACTACACTAGGTTATTCAGGTATTTCTGCTTTAGCCAACTTTTCAGCTTGAATTTTTCCTGTCAGCAATTATGTTTAATCCTAATTCCAGGTTTGAATTCTTGTATTATTCCTTCAATTGAGCTAACAATTCGCTGCGAATGAATTCTATCAAGAAAAGAACACAGAAACAAGAAAGTGCTGCAAGCATCACTCTGAAAGCTAAAACCCTCAGAGTCCCTCTCTGTTTCTATTCCATCCCCCCCTCGCCGCGCTATCACATACGCGGCTGCCATATGAACTGTACAGCCCATTCTTTTGCTGTATATCGGTCTGTTCTGCCCTTGTCAACGTATAGCACAGCGCCCTTTCCAGTGGGCTGAAGTAGAAAAGGAAATACGTTTTTGCAAAGACAAAGTTCTAATGAAATCTTTTGGCAGACAGTATCTTTAAAGATTTGTTTTCTGCTTTCTGAAAAGACATTTTCTCTACGTTTAAAGCGTGGCCTGCATACCATAGCTATTCATATCTCAATCGATTTAAATGTCAGAAATGTTTACAAAGACTGTAAAAAAGCGGTAAATGAAAGATCATAGAAATTCATAAAAAGGCTTGACAAGGATGAAAGCGCATACTATTATAAGATTGTTCATGAGAAATCATGTAAAAACTAAATAAGTTAATCTATAAGGTTTGTTACTCTTCGAGGCTTTTCCTTAGAACATGCGTTAAGTATGTCCGGGATTGTTTTGGAGAGTTTTTTATTAGGAGGTATTATGCTGAGATTATTCAAACGAAAGAAAGAAGAACAGATTAAAGCACCCTGCAGCGGAATCCTTATACCCTTGGAAGACGTCAAGGACGACATGTTCTCGAAGAAGCTGCTAGGCGATGGCTTTGCAATAAAACCGAGTGACGAAATGATCTGTGCCCCCTGCAGCGGGAGAATCGCAATGATTGCCAAGACCGCTCATGCTTTCGGAATCATCGCTGACAATGGCGCTGAATTTCTTGTTCATGTCGGTCTTGATACAGTGAATCTGAAAGGACAAGGATTTCAAGTTTTGAAATCCGTTGATCAAAAAGTATCCGCCGGTACGCCAATCTTAAAAATTGATCTGTCTTTTATGAAGGAACATGACATTGATTTAACAATTCCCATTGTTTTGACAAACCGCAATGAATTCCATATAGATATTTTGAAAAAAAAGGGAGAAATCAAATGTCAGGAGGATATATTAAATATTATAAAAAGCTAAGGATGTGAAATTCCGATGAAAGTCATAAAAAATATTAACAACAATGTTGCCGTCTGCTTGGACAGTACAGGAACTCAGGTCGTAGCCTTTGGCAAGGGAATTGGTTTTGGCAAGCCGCCATATGAACTCAGTATTTCAAAAATACAGAGAACATTCTATGATATTGATCCAATTTATCTGAAAATGATTCAAAATATATCTCCGGAAATGATCGAACTCTCAGCCCAGATCATTGACTTCGCCAGATCCAAAGTCTCCTATCTCATGAATTCCAGTATTGTGTTTACATTAGCGGATCATCTGGCTTTCGCTGTCATCCGGCATAAGAAAAACATGCATATAGAAATGCCGATCTATTACGATGTAAAGTCACTTTATGAAGAAGAATATGAAATTGGGGAATATGCGTTAAAGCTGATCAAGCAGAAATTTAATATTACGCTTTCTAAAGAAGAGATTACTGGAATTGCCCTGCATTTTATCAACGCTGCAGCGATGCGCAAAAACAAAGAAGAGAAAAAAGAAAGCTTTAATGTAATTAAACAGATCAAGGGGCTGATTGAGGAACACTTCCATATTCAAATATCAGAAGATGATTTCAATTATTCCAGATTTGTATCTCACCTGCAGTATCTTTTAAAACGCGGAGAGCAGGGAACCAGTATTACAAGTGAGAATTACAAGCTGTATACATCGCTGAAAACCAATTTTCCTGATGTATACGAATGTGCTTTAAAAATCAATGAACATCTGCATACCGTGTTTGGTTTCACTTTCAATGAAGAGGAACTCTTGTATCTGATGCTGCATATCAATCGTTTATGTGTCCGTGAGGATTGTTACCGCTGATACGGGCGGGCTTAACCTCAGCACAAAGCTGTACACCTGATGTATAAGTTTTGATGTTGGGGTTTTCTTTTTTGGCAAATGCAATAAAGCTGGCGCGCACTTTATTGTTTGCAATATAGATGAGGAGAAAAAATGATGAAGAAAGACAAGTACGAAGATTTAACCCATCACTTCCTGGAATTGTTGGGCGGCAAAGAAAACATAACCTACTTTACCCACTGTGTAACCCGGCTTCGCATTAATGTAAAAGACAAAGGCTTAGTCGACAATGACAAGATGGAAAAAATGGAAGGTGTCATGGGGATTCAATGGTCAGGAGAACAATATCAGATTATTATCGGATCAGGTGTGGATACCGTTTACAATCAGATTTGTGCAAAGTATCAGCTGGCTAAAGAAGATGCCGTCAACGAGCACCTTGACTCTGATCTGAAAAAATCACTGACCATCAAGACTCTGTTTCCAACTCTGCTTGATACCTTAACAGCGATCTTGGCTCCGATCATTCCAGCGATTGTAGCCTGTGGCTTGCTGCAGGGCGTTCTCTACTCTGTTCAATCCTTCGGCTGGATTAACCCGAAAAGCGAAACCTATGTATTCTTCTTTAACTGTGCACAGGCATCCTTCTATTTTCTTCCGGTACTGATCGGCTATTCAGCAGGAAAACGGTTTAAGTGCAGTCCCGTTCTTGCCGCTACTACGAGTGCAATTTTAATTCTTCCGGCCTTTTCAGCCATGGCTGGAACAACAATTAAACTCTTTGGTTTTCTGCCAATTACTTACGCAGCTTATTCATCCACTGTAGTTCCGGCAATTCTAACAGTTTATTTCCAATCTCAAATTGAAAAAATCTGTAAAAAATTTGTCCCGAAGATGATCGACATTATCATAACCCCTTTGATCACTGTAATGCTTTCCGCGGTTATCGGATGGGCCTTACTGGCACCCATCGGCGGCTGGATCGGCACGTTCATTGCCAATGGGGTACTCTGGCTGTACGAAACACTTGGACCTGTCGGCGGTGCGATTTGCGGTGCAATCTATCCTTTTATGTTAATGTCAGGAATGCAGGTGGCTCTAACGCCATTGATCGCACAGAATCTCTCCACTTTAGGCTATGATTTCATATATCCTGTTTCCTCAGCTGTTTCAAACTCGGCCATGGCAGCCTGCGCTTTATATATTTTCTTTAAATCCAAGAAAGAGAGTACAAAATCTGTCAGCCTTTCAACCGGCGTTACTGCCCTAATCGGCGTTACAGAGCCTGTATTATTCGGCGTCATCACAAAATATCGCAAGGCTCTCATCGCCACAATTGTTGGTGGTGCTGCAGGCGGGATCATTATGGCCTTGTTTAAAGTCAAATATCTCTCCTTTGGTTTCGTGCCGTTTGGAACGATTGTCTTGGCGATGACGGATACCTTTGTCTATTATCTGATTGGGGTTGCTGTATCCATGATTGTCGCTGTAATTATGCTCGTAATTTTAAAATGGGAGGAAGAAAAATAATGCCATTCAAGAAAGATTTCCTATGGGGCGGCGCTACTGCCGCAAATCAATGTGAGGGAGCTTATTTAGAAGACGGAAAAGGACTAAGTGTATCTGATATATTAACATTAGGTTCTCATAAAGAACCAAGAAAAATCGCACTGGATATGGATGACACTTATTGTTATCCAGCTAAAAAGGCAATTGATTTCTATCATCATTATAAAGAAGATATTGCTCTCTTCGCTGAAATGGGATTCAACGTCTATCGATTCTCCATTGCCTGGACAAGAATTTTCCCGAATGGTGATGATGAAATACCCAACGAAGAAGGTTTAAAGTTCTATGATCGTGTTTTTGAAGAATTAAAAAAATATAACATAGAACCTCTAGTCACAATTTCCCACAACGAAATGCCGTTGAATATTTTGAAAAAATATCATGGATGGCCGAATAAAAAAGTCATCAACCTGTACGTGAAATATTGTGAGGTACTCTTTAATCGCTATAAAAATGATGTAACCTATTGGCTGCCATTTAATGAAATCAACAATTTAATGCTTCCTCTATCCAATATAATTCATGGCGGAATCTATTTAGAGGGTACTCAGGATTTTAACAATCAGAAGGACGACCCGAATTTACGTTTCAATGCGCTTAACAACGTCTTAATTGCCAGTGCAAAGGCTGTTAAATTAGGGAAAGAAATCAATCCCAATTTCAAATTTGGTTCCATGATCTGTCATATTACTTTATATCCAAGAACTTGCCATCCAGATGATATTTTCCTTGTTCACCAGAATGACCTAGTACGAAATTGTATGTGTTCAGATGTCATGTTAAAAGGAGAATATCCATTCTATGCTTTGAACTTTTTTGAAAAAAATCATATTCATATTAACCTCAATGACGAGGAAAAAAGAATTCTAAAGGAAGGAACATGCGATTTTTATAGTTTTTCGTATTATCAAAGTATTTGCGAAAGCTGTCAATCCTTTGATGAAAAGACAAGCGGAAATATCATGGGTGGCGTCAGAAATCCATATTTGAAACTAACGGAGTGGGACTGGCCGATTGATCCCGTTGGATTAAGATATACATTAAATAAAGTATATGATCGCTATCGTGTCCCTGTATTCATTTCCGAAAATGGATTGGGTGCTGTCGATCATTTAGAGAACGGAAAAGTCCATGATCCTTATCGTATCGCTTATCTTCGAGACCATATTCAGGAAATGGAAAAAGCTGTGGAAGATGGTGTAGACCTGTTTGGCTACACGCCATGGGGATGCATTGATTTAGTCAGTGTATCAACCGGTGAAATGAAAAAGCGATATGGATTCATTTATGTAGATGTCGATGATTTCGGGAATGGAAGTTATAAAAGATATCAAAAAGACAGTTTCTACTGGTACAAGAAAGTCATTGCATCAAATGGAGAAAATCTGGATTAACAAAAGGACACTACAGAAAAGGCGGCAGCGTTTGCCGTCTTTTTGCATTATTTTCTTACTGCCTCATTCTTTCGATCAATGTGCAGTCTCCCTTTAACCGTGTCATTTCATTTTTCAGTGTTTTTTGTTGTTACACCACTGATCCAGCCAGCTTTGGATCTCAGACAAACGTTGCTGCCGTGCCTGAGGTTTTCCGCTGCGGCTTAATTCATGATTCTCCCCTTGAAAACAAACCATTCGCGTCTTGACTCCCAAATCAGTCAGAGCTGTAAACATCTGCAGTCCTTCCGACAGCGGACACCGCCAGTCCTGATCACTGTGCAGAAACAGTGTCGGCGTCTGCACATTTCCAACGTAACGAATCGGCGATTGCTTATGGATCGCAGCTTGTCCCGCTTCACTCAAAGGTTCGACTGCCAGCTGATCCCGCACAAAATAATAACCAAAATCACTCAGGCCGTAAATTGTCATGAAGTTGGCGATGGATCGCTGACTGACGGCACAGACAAATCGGGATGTATGGCCGATGATCCAGTTGACCATAAACCCGCCATAACTGCCGCCGCAGACCGCGACCCGCTGGGAATCAATCGCTGGAAAAGCCTGCAGCACCGCTGAGGTAAAATCCATCAAATTCTCGTAATCTTCATCCCCATACCGACCGCGGATATCCGCAAATTCATCAGTCCGGCCCACCGATCCGACAGGATTGCAGAAAAGCACAAAATAACCGGCGCTCGCCAACATCTGCATTTCATGATGGAATACTTCGCCATAAGCCAGATTCGGGCCGCCATGGATTTGCAGTACCGCCGGATATTGCTGACGAGGATCATAGTTTATCGGAACCATAACCCAACCGTCAATTCTGCGGCCGCGCGAAGAAAAAGGAAAAGGCTGCGGTTGGGCAACATAACGGTCAAGCAGTGCCGCCTGATTCCAATCTTTTTCAGTTTTTAGCTTCTTTGTTTTTAAATCAACCGTATACAGAGCCTGCAGAGCGTTAGCACGCTGGGCTATCAGCCACAACGTCTGATTGTTAAAAGCAAAATCGTCAATGGATCCATCAAAATCCAGGATCATTTCCAGCTTTCCATCACAATCCAGACGAAATAACGGCGTCGTCCATCCCACGGTCATGGTAAAGTAAAGCTGATCTTGGACAACCTTAACTGCACTGCCGCTGTTTAACCGACAGTCAGATACAACTGAGCTTCCCAAAGGATGATCCAGTGATTTCAGAAGCCGGTATTGTTTCGTCTTTGGATTCAGAAGATAGAAATCCAGCGCTTCATTTTTCCCATAACGCTCCCCTTTTGTAGCCGCAAACACAAGGCTGTCCTTCAAAAAACAAGGTTCTTTGATCCGTCGGAAAACGCCCTCTTCAATCAAGGTAGTTACTTCCTGCTTGACTGCATCATAACAAAAAAGACCTTCTTTCTGAGACGCTTTATACTTATAAGTCATTCCAGTAAACAAAACCTGATGACGGTCAGGGAAGACCGTCACACTGCCACATTGAAAGCCGAAAGAGGTGATCGGCTGATACTGCTGCGTCGTCCAGTCAGCCACAAACAACTGGTTTCGATGACGGCTGATGAAGCCACGGCCATTTGCACACCAGGGCAGCTCTTCCAAGGCCATAACGTTTTCTTTATACGTGTTTCCTGTTGGGAAATTCGCTTCATCCTCCCCAACATTTTCATCCACCTCAGCTTTGACGATCAGCTGTGTGCCGCCTAAATAATGGGCTGAGGATACTGGAAACGGAAGAGAAAAGATCTCAGTCAGATCGCCGGTTTTCAATGAATAGGTTAAAAATTGAGTTTTCTTGGGATCACTCTGAAATAAAGATGTTTCTGCGCTGGTTAAAAGTAAGGTGTCCGCATCCAAAAAGCAGACTAACCCAGGTTTCTTCAATTTTAGCCGTGTTTCCCACGCCTTTCCTTTTTTAATCATCAGTTCATGGTAGTATCGATTTTCCTGCAGTTCCATTTGGGAGCGAACACAGGCAATGACTTCTTCACAAAAAGGATTCATCGTTAATTTGGACAGGAACCAGTAGCTATTCAGATCCATAGGTTGAATGGGTTTCATCATCACTTTCCTTCTTTCTGATCCTACTTTAGCATCTTTTCTCAATCTGAAAAGAACCTGGACGCAGATCGAATAAAATTCTCAGCCTCCGCTTCTTTTCCTCTCTCAAATTGATTCAGTGGAATAAAAAATCTTTTATTTGTCCTTTTATGAAAAGTCCGGTTCGAAAGCTATTTAATCTCTGGTTTAGAATAAAGGAAAATCCATAAACTCTTCCTGTTACTTTCTTACTTCATTGATTACGTTATGTTTATTGCAAGCAACGATAATTCAAGTATCGATATTATACAAGGGGTGAATATTTCGCGGTCATATGATACCATTTTGATCAACTTCCCTATAGAATATAATTAAGGTAGAGGTGAGTTCATGGTCCATCAAGCTAGGATTGCAGAAATCGTAACATTTCTTGAAGAAGCTAAAAGATTAGTCTCTGCCGGAAAATATGACTTTGTTCCCAGAAAAAAAAATTTACAGGCATTAGCACAAATTGGTTTACGATCCAAGACGTAAAAGATGAAATCATGTCATTAACCGTCAATGATTACTACAAAGGGCCTAAGCAGGATTTTGACAGACCTGGCGTACTATGGGAATTTAAAAAAATACTCGCTGGATCTAATTTTTACATTAAAGCCTTCTATTGAAAATGGTTTTAAAGCTTTTGATTACGAAAAATTTTGTGCCATGGTGCTCTTCTTTACCCATCAATGTCCTGGCTTGCCAAAAGTAAAATTGCTGAAATTATTAAATTACTCAGATATGCTTTTCTATAAAGAAAACGGTATTTCTATCTCTGGAACACGATATATCCATTTACCTTATGGGCCAGTTCCCCAAGACTTTGATTTGCTTTTCGGTCTATTGACAACAAATCATATAGCTCATGTTCATGTCGTTTATAAAAATGGTTATGAAAAACACCAGGTCATTCCAGATCATAAATTGATGGATGGTGTACTCTCTGACCGTGAAATCAAAGTACTGGAACGAATTAACGAAAAATTTGCCGCGTTCGGTTCTGTCGAAATATCTAATTACTCTCATAACGAAGTCAGTTTATCGCTCGACAAAACAGGGAGAAGTCATCTCTTACGCTTATGCAAAAGAGATGGATCTCAACGAATCTTGATTTCCTTCAAAAAAGGCCTGTCCTGCTGCAGACAAGCCTTTTTTATTCAGTTGTGAGTTCTCCGTTTTTTCACTTTTCCTTGATTAAGATCCCTGCTCTGCCTGCAGCTTGGCCATTTCCAGCTCCAGTGCCGCCGCAACGGAACGAACTGTCTGGACGGCCTTCTGCTGAATCTGCGGTTCTGCATCAGCCATGCAATAATTGATTCGCATAAATCCAAACATTCGTATGTCCTGATTAGAAAAGAAATTTCGCTAAAATTACAAAAGCTTTAGTACTGAGCAGAGTTGAGGGACACAATAGATAGTTTCTAAATATTATCAGCTCTTATAAATTAAATAAGTCCGAATGAGTTCCAGTGTCAACTAAAGTTAAGGTCAGAATCTCATCCTCTAATAAATAAATTAATAGCCAATTTGGCTGAATGTGGCATTCTCGAAAGCCTTTAAATTTTCCTTTTAATTCATGATCCACATTTTTTTCTTCCAATGCAATTCCGTGAAGTAGCTTTTCAACTACATCGTCTAATAATGCTATATCCAATCCACGTCGTTTTGCTAGTTTTAACCCTTTTTTAAATTTACTGGTTAATACTAATCGATAGATCATAAATCTATATCCTTTAACGCTTCTGCCAGACTATCATACCGTTTTGTCTTTGGATCGCGCGCAATTCGCCTTGCTTCTTCCATCGCTTCAATGACTTCCGGTTTATATTTTGGTAGCTCTACATTAAAGGGAAGTCCTTCATGTAAAACACACTGTTTTAAAAATATATTCATTGCGCTCGACATATCTAAACCAAGTTGTGAAAATAATTCCGCAGCCTGTTTTTTTAAATCTTCATCGATTCTGATTTGAGTCGGTACTGTCGCCATATTATCGCCTCCTTGTATATCAATAATATACCATTTAGTTTACGTTGTCAATCATTTATATATTTTTCATTTGATTTTTATCAATTCTTACGATTAGTCTTTCCAACGATCATTGATTAAACCAAAAATGATAAGAATAATCAGGAAAAAATCATTTCTTATGCTTATGCAAAAGAGATGGATCTCGACGAATCTTGATTTCCTTCAAAAAAGGCCTGTCCTGTTGCAGACAAGCCTTTTTTATTCAGTTGTGAGTTCTCCGTTTTTTCACTTTTCCTTGATTAAGATCCCTGCTCTGCCTGCAGCTTGGCCATTTCCAGCTCCAGTGCCGCCGCAACGGAACGAACTGTCTGAACGGCCTTCTGCTGAATCTGCGGTTCTGCATCAGCCATGCAATAGCTCATCTTTACGATGTTAAACATGCCCACGTCATTCTCAGAATCGCCGATCACGATGACCTCACTCAACGGCACCTTATAGCGTTCAGCTAATAAAGCCAGCGCCGCCGCTTTGGAACAATCCGGACGAATCACATCCAGATTGTCCCGATCCGAGCTGACGATATTCAGCTGTGAACCCAGTTTCAAACGCAGTGCCTGTTTTACGGCGTCGCGCTGATCCGGATGCAGAATAATGCCTAGATTGACAATTTCCGCATCCGGCAAAATCGTCACCTCATCCCGAGTCAGGGACTGCCGCAGAGAATTGCGGATTCGTTCAGGATAACCATACGGATAATGCTTTCTGTCGCTGCTGATCCAGCGCCCCTGGCAATTCATCTTAACCGTTCCATCGACGTCATGTGCGTTTAACCAGTCCGCAAGTTCAAGAAAGACTTCCGCTTTGATCGTACGCAGGATCCGAGTTTGATCACTGAAAATCAGTTCTGCACCATTGCCGCCCAGATAATCCACCGCAAATCCCAGATCCTCTGCGACCTTGGGATAAGACTGGTGAATCCGCGCCGTTGCGACCGCAAACACATTGCCCGCTTCGCGCCAACTGCGAATCGCCGCGCGGTTTTCCTCACCGCTGTCCGTAACATTGGGCGGATACAAGGTACCGTCCAAATCAGAAACAAACACTTTCACCGCTCTGTCCTCTTTTCTTCATCACGATGTTTTCAATTTCGGCGCAAGCAAGTGAATATATGGATGAGTGACAAAGGCATAGATCAGCTGCACCGTCATCAGACACCAAATCACCGGCTCGCAGAAAATCACAGCGAGATAGGCAAACTTGGGAATGAACAGGAAGGCAAACACGACCTTGCCCACCAGCTCGATCACACTAGAAACCAGCGGAATCATTTTCGCGCCTAAGCCCTGCAGGGCAAACCGCGTTTCCAAAAGCACCCCCAGCACAGCGTAAAACGGACCGACAACCTGCAGATACATCGCTCCGTTATTCAGCACGACCGCTTCTTGGGAGCCGGAAATCAGCTGAACAAGATCCTTCGCGAACAAGCCGAGAATCACCGTGACCAAGGCCGCCATCACAAAATCATAAATCACCGCGCAGCGCATTGCCTTTAAAATCCGTCCGCGCTGATCGGCGCCGCGGTTCTGCGACACGAATGTTGAAATCGCCATCGCCATCGCTGAAAACGGCATGTTGAAAAACATAAACAGCTTGCGGGCAGCGGTATGCCCGGCAATGATCAGGGTTCCCAGGTTGTTGATGCCATACTGCAGCACAACGGATCCGGCAGCGACAATGCTGCCCATGAAGCCCATCGACAGACCCTGACCGACCATCTCCGCATAGATTTCCCGTCCGATCTTGAAATGCCGTGACTGCGGAATCAAGGCCGGCGTTTTTTTCAGGATGTAAATCAGGCACAGCACCACGGAAATTCCCTGTGCGATGACCGTCGCAATCGCCGCACCTCCGACGCCCATATTCAGCTGGGCGATGAAGAAGATATCCAGTCCGATATTCAAACACGAGGACAGAATCAGAAAGACCAGCGGCATAAAGCTGTTGCCAATCGCCCGCAGCAGCCCCGCGCACAGATTATACGCAAACATCACAAGCGTAAAGCGCGTGATGATCGAAATATAGCTGAACGCTTCCGCAAGGATCTCCGGCGGGGTATCCAGCATTTTTAACAGCGGCATTAAGATGATCTCCGCTCCCACGGTTAATACCAGCGAAGTGACCAGTCCGATCACAATCGAAGCCGCAACCGATTTTTTCAGTAGCTCCTCATCCTGTGCCCCATAACTGCGGGCAGTGACAATCGCCAGTCCGTTGCCGATCCCCAATGCAAATCCGATCAGCAGATCATAAATCGCCGCGCAGGAGCCGATCGCCGCCAGCGACAAATCTCCTAACACATGTCCGACGATCATCGTATCTACAGTATTGTATAATTGCTGGAACACATTGGAAAAAAACAGCGGAATCGCAAATAAAAGCAGCGACTGAAAGATCGGTCCCCGAATCAGATCGACCTTGAACTGAAGTTTATTCGTCATGGAAAATTTCCCCCTTATCCCATGGACATTGTAACCGAAACCAGCACTAACGTAAATAAGGACAACACCGTGGAGAAGAAGACACAGCGGCTGGTGTAGCGGATGTTTCCGTTGTATTTGCGGCAGAAGATCGTTGCCGTGGAAGCTACCGGCGTGGCGTTGACCAGAACGGCGGCGATAATCTGCGGGGTACTGAGGCGCAGCGCAGCGCACACAAAGTAGGTCAGAAGCGGAGCGATGATCAGGCGGAACACGCTGATTTCAACGATGTCCTTTGAAACATTCTCTTTTTCCGAGCCGCTTTCCAGCAAGGTTGAGCCGACCAATAACAGCGCCAGTGGACTCATGCAGCCCGACAAGGAACTGAATACCGCATCAATCCCCGCCGGTAAAGCAAGCTGGGCAAGATTGAAAAGAAATCCCAGGATCATCGCCAGGGTGATCGGATTGAAAAAGAACTTCTTCGCAATGGTCAACGCTCCGGCCGGTTTCCACTCCGTATTGAAATATTTTTCACCCGAAGAAAAGGACAGAATGCGCGTCGGTATCATAAAGATATTGGCATACACAACGCCGGTACTGCCGCACAATCCTTCGATCAAAGGCAGACCGATCAGCGAGCCATTGGAAATCAACATCGAATACTGCGCAATCCGCCGCTTTTCTAACGACATGGACTTGGGCAGCAGACGCGACAGCGCCAGGACCAGCACGACGACGATGATCCCCGCCAGAACTAACAGAAAGCTCTTCTGCAGCATCGCGACTGAAACATTGCGGTAAAACGACAGAAAGATATTCACCGGCATGATCAGATTCAGAATCAATGTGGATAAAAATTCGTCGATGTGACTGTCAGTGATCTTCTGCTTTTTTAAAAGCGCGCCAAGTCCGAAAAAAATCAGGATCTGCATTTCAACATGAAACAGGACCGCAAGATCAAACATAACAATTCCCCCTGGTTTTCACTTTGGAAAAAAGCATCCGGCTGACCGCAAGAAACAACGCTGATCAGGGTCGGAATGCCTGTGTTGATAATTAAAGATCCTGATGATCCTGAATGAACTGCTTATACCAATAGTAGCTCTTTTTCGGCGTGCGCTTGCGGGCTGGATCATCGTAATCAACCCGTACCAGTCCATAGCGTTTCTTATAGCCGTTGATCCAGGAATACAGATCCATCGTACTCCAAACGTAGTAGCCTTTGACATTCACGCCGTCCTGCTTCGCTTTGAGAATATAGTGCAGATAGTTGGATAAAAATTCAATCCGCTCGTCATCTTCCACAAATCCGTTTTCATCGGCGACATCATAACAGCCATGTCCGTTTTCGGTGACGTAAATCGGGATATTCCCATAACGCCGCTTGCGTTCCATCAGCGTGTTGTAAGCACATTCCGGAAAGATTTCCCGTCCCCAGTGATTCAGTTTGGTGTTGGGATCGCGGTCCGATTCAAACCAGCCGGCGATGGCCCGGGTTTCCCTCGCGGCCTGGGCAGATCCATCGTTGTTGCCGGCGTTGTTGACAGTAAAGGCGGTTATCCCCGAAGTATTCGGCTTCACCAGCATGCGGCTGTAGATGTTTTGGCCGAGAAAGTCAATCGTATTGTCCTTCATCACAGCCAGATCTTCTTCTTTGACAAAACTGAGGTCGATGCCGCGGGATTGGACAGCCGCGATCAGCTGCGGATCATATTCCCCCTTGATCGCCGGATCAAGAATCCAGTCGTTGCAGAAGTAATTGCAGTATTTGACTGCTTCCTGATAGTCCGGCGTGTCCAAGAGCGCCGTCGCCGGGCCGCAGCCCTGCACGACGCCGATCTGCGCTTTCAGTCCCAGTTTGCGGAACTCGCGGATCGCTTTGGCCGTACAGACCGCCATGTTGTAGGCGCATTGAGCGTAATGCTGCAGGTTGGTTTCATTGGGCGGATAGTTGCCGACGCAGTAGTTGCAGTAGGCATTGTGATTCGGTTCATTGATCGTGACGTACAGCGGAATTCGATCCCCGTAATGACGGAAGACCACCGCCGCGTAATAGGCAAATTCGTCTGCGACGCCCGGATAACACCAGCCGCCCTGAGCACCGATGTAGTCCGGCAGATCATAATGGACTAAGGTCACGTTGGGAACGACATGGTATTTCTCACAGGCATCCAATACCCGATCATAAAAAGCCAGGCCTTTTTCATTGACAACCCGATCCGCCTTCGGGACGATCCGCGGCCAGCTGATCGAGAAACGGAATGTGTTCTGTCCGCCTTCCGCCAGCATGCGGATATCTTCCTCGACATGATGATAGAAATCACAGGAAACATCGCCGGTGATGCCGGTTGTATTCTTGTCGCTGTGGCAGAACTCATCCCAGATGCTGGCGCCTTTGCCATCCTCGTTCCAAGCCCCTTCGCATTGATAAGCGGCGGTTGCCGATCCCCATAAAAACTGCTCGGTCATCGTTAGTCCTCCGTATGTTCCTTGATGAAATCCCGGTACCAGTAGTAACTCTTCTTCGGAATCCGTTTCAGATCATGATCATAATCAATGTAGATCAGACCATAGCGCTTCTGATAACCGTTGATCCAGGAATAACAGTCGGTTGTTGACCAGGCGTAATAGCCCTTCACGTTGCAGCCTTCGTTCTGCGCTTTGATCAGCCATTCCAGATAGGACTTCAAAAATTCAATTCGTTCGTCATCGTTGACTTCTCCGTTTTCATCCGGTTCTTCATATAAGGCATGGCCGTTTTCCGTGATGTAGACCGGAATATCGCCATAATCCTTCTTGATGCCCATCAACATGTCATACACCGTCTTTGGATAAATTTCCCGGCTCCAGGCATTTTTCGGCGTGTTCGGATCCACGTCAGTCTGAAACCAGCCCTTGACCGTATAGCCTTCGATGGTTTTCTGTCCGGCGCCGACATTATTCGGATAGTAATTGGTTTCCCCGGATTCATACGGTTTGACCAGCGCGCGGGTGTAGCAGTTCTGACCTAAGAAATCAATCGTGTTGTGGGCGATGATATCGAGATCCTCCGGTTTGACAAAGGACAGATCAATCCCGCTTTCTTCCAGCAGCGGAAACAGATCCTCCGGGAACTTGCCCAGAATGGCCGGATCGGTGACCCACTTATTTTTAAACAGATCCCCGCGCCGCTGCGCAATCCGATATTCCGGAGTATCCTTCAAAATCTGAACAGTATTGGTTGTATGTACGATGCCGACCTGCGAGGTCAGATTGAGCTTGCGGAACTCCCGAATAGCTTTGGCATTGGCAACGACGAGATTGTAGCACACCTGCACCAACGTCTGAACGTTATGAATGTTCGGCGGATAGTTGCCGGTCAGATAGGAACAGTAAGCGTTGTGCGTCGATTCATTGATCGTCACATACAGCGGAATCTCATTGCCGAACTGTTCAAAGACGACCTTGCAGTATTTGGCAAATTCATCCGAGAAGATCGGATTGGCATAACCGCCCAGATCTTCTAACCAGGCTGGGATGTCATAGTGCAGCAGTGTCACATTCGGCGTAATCCCGTTTTCACGGCATTCCTTCAGCACATCTTTATAAAAGGCGACACCTTCCGGATTGACCTTGCCGCTTTGATCCGGCAGAATCCGCGTCCAGCTGATCGAAAAGCGCAGGGTATTGTGTCCGCCTTCCTTTAACAGCCGGATATCTTCCTTGTAGCGATGATAGAAATCCGCGGCGACATCGCCGGTGTAGCCTTTGACGTTCTTCGGGCCATGACAGAACTGATCCCAGTTGCTTTCGCCCTTGCCGCCTTCATTCCAGCCACCTTCACATTGATAGGCCGCGCTGGCAGTTCCCCATAAGAAACCTTTTTTGACTTTTCCGTCCATTGTTTTCCTCCTTTCAGCCTTTTCGACTGAGTCTTTCTGCCCTTCATTATATTGCTTTTTCAGTGTTTTTTAAGGGCTTCAAAAAGCTTTGAATAAAATTCTCAAACCGGCTTTTGTCCTGCCTGTTTGGATGAGAAATTGTTGTCAACGAGCCGTGGTTTTCGGGTTGTTTAACAATCGGTTCAGGCCGAAGAACAGCCCCAGCGCGATCAAAGCATACGCGATCAGATAGCTGTAGGAAAGCGGGTAGCTTTGAGTTGCGGTAAACAGGGCGCTGAACAGCATTGTACCTAAAAATGGACTGAACAGCGTATAGGTTCCCTGGATGCTGAAATTGCTCGGATAATACTTCTTGCCGAAGGTGGTCAGGATGTAAGCGGAAGAAATCGTCGGCACCGCGCCGAAGCTGAGGCCGACAAAAATAAAGCTGACCGCTAACAGCGCTGTGCTGCCAAGGGTAAAGGCGCAATAGAGAATGATGACCGCGATGATAAACAGCGTCGTGGCGATCCCCATCGCTGTTTTCCGGCCGATCTTGTCATAAATAATGCCGTAAAAGACGCGGCTGACGGAATTGAACAGCGAGATGATCATCGAGAGCGTGGCCGCCATCGTCGCGCTGATGCCGAAGCTGATGCCGCAGCTGACCGCCGTACCAGTCAGTGAACTGCAGCCAGCCAGCACTAAAACACTCCAGATGAAATACACGTAGAAACGGGTGCTTTTCATCATCTGTCCGGTCGATACCTGACCTTCTTCCTCCCCTTCCTCCAACTTTCCCGCTTTGCGGACGACACCGCGCGGGCGCACGATCAGCGAGACGACCAAGGAAAGAACAAAGGCGATCAGCGCCAGCAGAAGCATCGCCGTCCGCCAGCCCAGACTTTCAATGATCAGCGAGGTCGGGACATTGAATACAAACGCCGTCAGTCCCGCGCCCATCACCAATACGCCGCTGGCTAAGCCTGGTTTATCGTTAAACCAGGTCATGACCGTCGTCAATAACGCCTTATACGCAAACCCAGCGCCCAGAGAAAACAACACGCTGTAGCAGGCGTAGATCATCGCTACCTGATCTGCCCGGCTGGTCAGAAACAAACCCACGCCGATCATCAGACTGGCGATCAGCATGCTTGCGCGAAACGGAACGCGGTAATAAATAAAACCGCTCAGCACCCCGCCGGCACAGAAACAGATCTGACAGACCGAGAAAACATTGGCGACACTGGCAGCTGAGACGTTCAGCTGAGCGCTGACAGCCGGAGAAAACACCGTCCAGTTATACATCAGTCCAAAGACGCACATCGCCAATGAACCCAGACCTAAATAAAAATAACGTTTCATCTTCTACTCCCTCATTCTTATCCCCACAGCCGGATGAAGCCGAGGATCAGCGGCGGCATGACCGCCACCACATACGCCGCCCGCAGCACCTGAATCAAGGCGATCTGCGAAAGATCCGCTCCCAGATCGGCGGCGATTAACGACATGTCCGTCGCCCCGCCCGGCGCTGACGCAAACATCGCGGATTTCAGATCCAGCAGATGCCGGTGTTTGCACAACAGGCTGTAGATCAGATTCACAACCCAATAGCTCACTAACAGAATCCCCACCGGCACCAAGGTCGAGGACAGACTGCCAAAGGTCGCCGCGGTGATGCTGACGCCCACCAGGGAACCCGCTAACAGCTGCGCGACATTCTTAATCTGAACGGGTACGGCGCAGACCGAGGTCGTACAGTTGAAGGCGACCACGCCGATCATCGGAAAGACCATCGACGCTGCCGGCAGACCGCTGGCATTGCCGATCATCCCCAAACCCAGGCTGAGCAATAAGGTAAAGGCAATCTTTCCGCCGCGACGGCAAATCAGGCGATCCAAAAGTGTGATCCGCATTGGCTGCGGGATTTCTGTCACCGCTAATTTTTCGGCGTCGGGTTCATGACGGGTCAGAAACTGAATCCAGTAGGGAAAAAACAACAGCACTCCGACCAGCCGTGAGGTCTGCATCATCGCCACCGTTCCGACGTCCGCGCCCATCTCCATCGCGATCAGCGAAATATCCGTCACCCCGCCGGCCACACAGGCCAGCAGCGCCGTCATCCAGTCCCAGCCGCACAGCTGCCGGATCACAATCCCGACAACAAACGTATTGGCCGTCAGCAGAACCGCCAAAATCAGAAACGGGATGATCAGCGACTTGAGCCGGCCTAAATCCGAACGGTTGATCTGCATGCCGATAAACGCCCCGGAAATCGCCTGGGCAAACACCTTAACGGCCAGCGGCAAAGCGGCGTAATCAAACAAAATATTCGTAAGCCCGACGGCGATCATACTGCCTAGCATCGCCGGTGCCGGCAGCTTCAGACGCGCCGCGATTCTCCATCCCATAATTCCCGCCGCCAACGTCAGTAAAGCATTCATGAATCCATCCCCCTTTACAGAAAGCTTCCTGCCTCCGCAATCGGAAACAGGAAGCTGCGTTTAAATGTTGTCTAACGGATAAATCGGACGAATGACCTTCTTGTAGCTCAGCCGTTCTGTCCGCTGCATGCACGCTCCATCGGTCAGTGACATGACGTAATGCGAAGCCATCGCTTTCAATTCTGGGTACAGATAGCCCTGTTTGACGATAATCAGATCATACCCGTCCAGATCCACATTCGCCTGTTCATACTGAGCCCGTTCCGCAAAGGAAACCGGATAGCTCTGAATCACCAGCGTCACCGGGCGATCATCCAGCTTCACTGTCCAGCATGTGCCAACCACCTTCGGATCATGATAATGATTGTGCAGATCCCCGGTGGAAAGAATCGTACCGCTGACCGTGACCTTCGCCGACAACTCATCAATTTCCGGTCCGACCGCAAAGGTTACATGATCGCCGACATGCTGATGGACAAACACCTGTTCACACAGTTTTTTATCGGTGATCCCCGCCAACAGAATGGATTTGCCATGATAATCGGTTTCCGCCAGAACCTGCCGAAGTACGACGGTATTGCCGCCCGGCGCGCCGGCGGTAACGTTATCCCCGGAATCCGTCAGGAAACAAGGCCGGCCTTCGTGCTTCAGCATCGCGGCCCAAGCCGCTTCCGGCTCATCGGCATAGCCGGTAAAATGGAACTCCTTATGCCGCGCCCAGACAAAGTCATAGATCTCATCCGCTTTGCTTTGCGCATAAGCTGCATCTTCCGGCTGATTCGGCACAACGACAACGGCGGCGCCGCACTTGGCGCTGTCATGACGCAGATAGCCGATGTGATAGGAACAGCTTAAAATCCGCGGATCGGCTTCAATTTGATCGAGCAGCTTGTTGATCGAAACCAGCGGTTCATCGGTTGAAACACACCGTTCCCCACCTAAGAGAATCGGGACTTTGCGGTAAACCGGATGGACTTCCCGACGATTTTGAAGCAGATCGACTAGGCAGCGGAAAACATATTGGTGGGCTTCCTTGCGGTCCGTATGCGGACTGTGGCGGAAGGTCCGCAGCACATTAAGGCGGTCAGCATATTCCTGATCGACATTGCCGTGCGGATCGCAGACGACCGCAATCGGCATGTACGGGCCGACGATTTTGCGGATTTCCTCAATGATCTTGTGATCCCCGGAGCCGCCTTCCAGGTCGATGACGTTGCTTGCCCCATGCAGGAAGAAAAACATGCCGTCCAGTTCGTGCTGATGGGCTTTGACCTTGCGCAGAAACTGCTTGAGAATATAATCAAAGGTATCGTAGGCAACCCGGCCAGCCCCGGCGCCATAGGCGAAAATTGCCGGAATCAGTTCAATTTGATTGGCCTGCAGTTCATCCTGCAGTTCATCCAGATACATGCGATGGGCGATATCCTCTCCCGTCTGAATGACGAAATCCTGAATTTCGCAGGGTTTTGCGACATAAGCGTTGGATTCAGCAACTAAGCCGCCAATTAATATTTTCATACATTCCTCCTTGTGCGCACATCGTAGCGCAGCTTTCTTCATTCTGAACCTGATCTCAGATCGCATCCAGCGGGTAGATCGGACGGCTGACCTTTTTGTATGTCAGCTTTTCTGTCCGCTGCATGCAGGCTCCGTCAGTCAAGGCCATGACATAGTTTGCCGCCATTGCTTTCAGCTCCGGATACAGATAGCCCTGTTTGACGATGATCAGATCATAGGCGTCTAAATCCACATGGGCTTTTTCATATTGAAGCCGTTCGGAAAAGGAAACCGGAGCGCTGGCAATCACCACGCTGACCGGCAGATCTTCCAGCTTGACCGTCCAGGCACTGCCGGCGACCGCTTCATCGCCATACCGCCGATGCAGATTCCCGACAGTCGCGACCGTTCCGCGGATTCTGACGGGCGCTGAATTGGAATCCAGCTGCGCACCGATTTCGACATCCACCTTCTCGCCGGCCCGAACATGAATCAACGTTTTAGCACAAAGCTCAGGATCGCAGATAGCCGCAAACAGGATCTGCTTGTTGTGAAAATCGGAAAGCGCAAGCACTTGTCTGAGCATCGTCGTGTTTACGCCCGGTGCGCCGGCGGTGACATTATCCCCCGAATCAGACAGGAAACACGGCCGCCCGTCAAACTCAAGCATCGCCGCCAACGCCGCATCGGGTTCCGACGCGTTGCCGGTAAAATGAAACTCGGTATGGCGCTGCCAGACATAATCATAAATTTCATCAGCTTTTTGTTCAGCATAGGCTTCATCTTCCGGCTGATTCGGCACGACGACAATTCCCGCCCCGCAGTGCTCGCTGTCATGGCGCAGATAGCCGATATGATAGGAACAGCACAAAATCCTCGGATCCGCTTCAATTTGATCAAGCTTCTGATTGATCGAGCATAACGGTTCATCCGCCGAAACACAGCGTTCCCCGCCTAAGAGAATCGGAACCTTCCGATAAACCGGATGAATCGGACGCCGATCCTGTAATACATTTAAAAGACATTGGAAGACAATCTGACTGGCTTGGTCCCGATCTGAATGTGGGGAATGGCGGAAGGTACGCAGCACCGTGCATTCATCGACATATTCCTGCGCCAGATTGCCGTGCGGATCGCATAGAACCGCAATCGGCAGATACGGCCCGACAATTTTGCGGATCGCGTGAAGCAGGAAATGATCGCCGGAGCCGCCCGGCAAATTCCGCACATGACTGGCGCCATGCAGAAACAAATAGATCCCATCCAACTCTTCCTGGTGAGCCTTTACGGCTTGGATGAATTTTTTCTGTAAATAGTCAAACGTATCTTCATCCACGCAGCCGGCTGCCATGCAGCTGGCATGCAGCGATGGGATCAGCTGAACGTCATGCGCTTCAGCCAGCTCGCGGATCGCCAGTTTGTCCGCCATGGCCGGGCCGGTCAAAATCGTAAAGTCCTGAATTTCACAGTCTTTCTGCACATAGGCGTTGGATTCCGCCAGCAGCGCTCCGATCAAAATTTTCTTCATTGCTGCTCCGTACCCTGCCTTAAAACAAAAGCACTATCCTTATTCAATAAGAACGGGCGAAGATAAGCCACGGTACTGCACATCGGCAAAACGTCCTCGGACACCTCAATGCCCAGCTCGGATTTCAGATAAGCCCGACGCTGCTGCATCCGTTCCCACATATCCGGATATTGTTTTTGAATTTCCTGTTTCAGCTGTTCATCCGCCAGCACGACCGTGCTTTCCGCGCTTGTGCCGGGATAGCCGGCCACCGACGGAATGATGTCGATCTGAAAGAGCATTCCGCTTTCCAGTTTTTCCTGACTGCCTTCATACACCGGTGAGGACATCCATTCCTCCTCAGCGCTCAGATGCCCCGGACATAACGACCAGCCGTATTGCGCCCGCGGCAGAACGGCTTCAATCGTATCGAACAGCGCGCCGCCGCACTGACCGATGTGAATCGCCTGCAGCCAGGCGCAGTATGCTCTAAAGTACGGCCCGGCGACACGGTCAAGATAATCCTGCGTCGCTTCCGGCAGCTGCGCCGCTTCCCGAATTGCCAGACCGGAACGGCTGCTGGACCCACCGCGGTAACCGACGGTCAAAGCGATCGGATCGCCGAGCTTGACGGTGTTGGCGGTTGGAAACATGTTGGCCTTGACAAACCGCGGACCGCTGGCCGCAATCGTAACGATGCTGGTATGCTGCCCGTTTCGCACCAGCGCGTCGCCCAGCTCCAGTTCGCTGACGCCGATCTCCAATTTATCCATCGCATCCAGCACACAGTCGGAAGCCAAGGCCGCGGCATATTCATAATGTGCGATCTCATTGGCATTGTTGATCGTACGCACGCCCTGTTCACCAATGAACAGGTCGGTTTCATTGCTCAGCTGATCTTCGCCGACAATCGCCTTGACTGCATCGACGACGTATGAAGGAACATCATAGATTTTTTTGTTGTCCTCCAGACTGCTCGTAAACATTTTCCAGCCGACTAAGCCGGTGCGTTTTCCCGCCGCAATTCCCGCTTCCTCTAACAGCTGCTTCAATGTTTTATCGCTGCGGTTGGGCTGATTGGGCAGCGAGAACAAGCTCACATGGACTGCCGCCGCTTCAATCCGTGACTTGGACGCTTTGTTCAGATTTTCATTGCCCAGCACCAATGTGGCTTTGCCATCCGCATTCAGCACCAGCAGCGCTTCTTCAAAACGCGTGAAGTAGCCGACCAGATATTCAAAGTTGCCGCCGTGCTCAACATCGCCATAGATCACCAGCTGATCCAGACCACGTTCCTGCATCTTTTTCAGGACTTTGTCTTTACGCTGCTGAATCGTAGCGTCGCTCAGGGCTACCGGGATCCCGGTACAGTCCTTCTGCGGCGCTTTAACCTGTTTTAAAACAACATTTCCTTTACCCATAAATTCTTTCTCCTTCTCTTTTTCGCAGCTTTTTTTCTTCCGTCTTTCTGATTAAAATGTGATATAGTGGAATTAACAGAAAAGGAAGATGCGCTGTGAATATTCTTAAAAAACTGGAAAACCTTGAAAATGTGACGCCCAACGAGCGAATTCTGATCGAAACGATTTTAAACGATCCGGAACGCTTCCTTGCCGCCAAGCCGAAAGAAATCGCCTCGCTGACTTATGTTTCCGTACCAACGCTTTACCGCCTGATCAGCAAGCTGGGCTTAAGCGGCGTCAACGATCTGAAGCTGCAGCTGCAGGATGCGCTGCATACGGAAACGGAAACGGCGGTGGAAAGCTTTGACTTTCCGATCTCACCGACGGATACGGTCAACGAAATCCAGCAGCATTTAAAGGACGTGTATGCCCAGACGATTGACGATACGCTGAAGCTGTCCGATCAGCAGGTTTTAGTCGAGGTGTCGCAGCTGATGCAGAAGGCCGCTCATATTGACGTCTACGCCTCCGCCGGCAATCTCTTTTTTGCCCAAAACTTTGCGTTTCAGATGCAGGAAATCAACGTCAGCGTCCATGTTCCGGAAGCGGAATACATGCAGAAGCTCTCGGCTGGCAATGCCGACGCCACGCATCTGTCGATCGTGATTTCCTTTGGCGGACGGGGCGGCTCGATGAATACGGTCTGTCAGATTTTAAGCGATAATCAATCGCCGATCGTGCTGATTACCTCAACGCAGAAAAATCCGCTGACCCGCTTTGCGAAATACCGCATCTTCATGTCGTCGTATGAAAATCACTATCAGAAAATTTCTTCCTTCTCCACTCGGCTGACTTTGCTTTACATTCTGGATACGCTGTATTCGATCTATTTCCGGCTCAACTACCAAATGCTGTTAGACCGCAAGCTGTCCACTTACGAAAAGATTCACCGGCGGTTAAACCGCCGGGAACCCGAAATTTAAAAGGGAGGTTGGGCAGCGGTGAAATTCACCGCTGCACTTTTGTTTATATCTGGTCGACAGGAAACATCGGACGCATAATTCGTTTGAATGGAATTGAAGCCGTATCCTGCGGCGTCGCGCCGTCGGTTAACGACATCACATAGCCCTTCGCCTGTTCTTTGAGATACGGGAAGATGTAGCCTTGTTTAACGACGGTGATATCGTAGTTCATCCAGTCCGCTCCCGCCTTTTCAAACTGAATGGCATGGGCATAAGACTGGCGGTGATTGGCAATGATGATGTCGATCGTTGTCCCTTCGACATGCACCAGCACGCATTTGCCGAAGGTTTTAACGATATCCTCGCTGCCGATGCCGATCGGCCGGACAATCTCGCCTTTGGCCTTGACGCTCACCTTCAGCGCAACCTTTTCCGACATCGCATCATAGCCCATTCCCAATTCGATCTGAGCTGTTTCCCCGATCGCTGTGGTTTCCAGCTGATCGACGGTCTTCGGATCACAGATCGAAGCAAACAGAATGGTTTTCTCTAAGTTCTTTACCGCTAAAGCCTGCCGCAGAATAAAGGTATTCCAACCGGTAGCCCCGGAGGTGGTGTTATCGCCGGAATCCGTGATTACAAACGGACTGCCGTCAAACTCCAGCGCCATCTGCAGCGCCGCCTCCGGCTTGGCTGTCGTGCCGGTATAATGGAACTCATGCCGCTTGTCCCAGACATACGCCGCCAGCTGATCGGCGATCGTTTCAGCATATTGCTGATCGGCTTCGGTTGCCGGAACCACGACAATGCCGCAGCCTGCGACATCACAGTCATGCCGGATATAGCCGACATGCCACGAACAGCTCAGGATTCTCGGATCTATTTCCAGTTCGTTCATATACGCATTGATTGACCGTACCGGCTCATCCGCGGAAACGCTCTGTTCCCCGCCTAAAATCATCGGCAGCTTGCGGTAGACAGAATGAATATTCTGCCGGTTCTTGACTAAATCAATCGCCATCTGCGCCATTTTCCGCCAAGTATCACGGGAATCTGTATGCGGCGATTCCCGGTAGCTGCGGATTGCGGTTGTCGCATGCACATATTCTTCACACAGGTTGCCATGCGGATCGCAGGCGACGGTGATCGGAATATACGGTCCAACCAATTCGCGGATTGTCTTTAAAATATGATGATCCCCGGAACCCAAGCCCTCGACTTCACTGGCGCCGTGAAGCATCAGGTAAATTCCGTCGATTTCATGCAGATGTTCCTTTACGGCATTGACGAAACAAGCCTCGATATAATCAAACGTGTGGCGTTTGATCACCCCGGAAGCTCCGGAAACGGCATAGACGGACGGAATGATTTCAATTCCGGCGCTTTCAAAGAGATCGCCGACCTGCATCTTTTCAATCAGCTCATCACCGAAAGCAATATCGAAGGTCGTGATTTCATCCTTCACTGGAATGTTGGCATTGGCTTCATTAATAAACTGTCCAATTAATATTTTCATAACTCACCTTTAAGGGCTGCCCCTTAATCCTTTCCTTTTCTTCAATCCCGTAAAACAAAATCGTTGAGTACACTCCTGTCTTGAAACAGCGGCATGGAAATAGATCTGATTCTGATCCAGCATTTCTTGAAACAGGCTTATAGAATTTCTGCCGGAATGATGCATTCCGGCAGAAATCAAATGACTGAATGTTAGTGAACTGCCTTTTTCGCGTCGCGGCTGAGAATAATCTTCGTAGCGACGAAGGAAACAATCGTTGCAATCGCGGCGACCAAAATAGCGATAAAGACATAGTATAATCCGCCGTTTTGATCAACGAAGAACAACAGTGTCAGATAGCCTGGACAGCCGCCCTGAACAAAGGTTCTCAATCCGAAGATGCCCGCGACCAAACCTGCCGAAAGAGCTCCGATTGCCGTACCGATCAACGCCTTCGGACGAGACAGCAGCGCGCCGTAGAAGGCCGGTTCGGTAACGCCGCACAAGGCGGTAACACCGAAGGAAGCGATCATGCCCTTCTGTGCCTTGTTGTCCTTGATCGTCGTGGCCACAGCCAGAGCGGTGCCGCCGATGCAGATGTTGGAAACAAAGCCCATAACGCCGGTTACCGAGTTGTAGCCGAGGTTGGCAATCAATTCGATGCCGATTGGAGACAGACCTTTATCCAGACCGAACATAACCATGTATGGATAGATCGCGGACAGGATTGGCTGCGCAATAAAGCCGAGGGTGTTGGTCAGCCAGATACAGAAGGCGGCGATGTAGCCGGACAGCTGGTTGCCTAACGGACCTAAAACAATCAAAGTTACCGGAACGACGACGATCATCGTTAACAACGGTGTTAAGAAGAACGTTAAGGCTTCCGGAATGATCTTTTTCAGCACCTTCTGCACATAGTACATAAAGAACACGCCCAGCACGATCGGAATGACCGTCGAGCTGTAAGAAACCTGCGGAATGCCGATTCCGAAGAAATCCGTTACCGTTCCCGTTCCAAAACGCGGAGCAATCAGGGTCGCACCTAAGAACGCACCCATGATCGGCTGCATTTTCAGCTGAGAAGCTAACGTGTAGCCGACATAGACTGGCAGGAAGGCAAAGCCGGCATCGAAGATCATCAGCATCAGCTGCGCTGTGCCGCTGTCGACGCCCATACCGAAGTAGTTGACCAGCAGGTTCTTCATCGCTAAGATCATACCGCCGGTAATCATTGCCGGAACAACCGGCATGAAGATCGGGGCAACGAAATTGCCGAACTTATTCAGATAGTACATGGCGTTTTTCGGTCCGGTTTCTTCCTCTTCTTCCACCGCGACAGCGCCGCCTTCTTTCCATCCGGAAATTTCCAGGAATTCCTCATAGGCATCATGGACGCCCGGGCCGATGATCAGCTGAACCTGCTTGTCTTTGTTGACTAAGCCGGCGGATCCCGGAAGATCTTTTAAACCTTCTTCATTGACAAGACTCTTGCGGGCATAGCTGATCCGCAGCCGAGTCGCGCAGTGTGTGACGTGCGTGATATTCTCAACGCCGCCTAAGCTTTCCAGAGCTTTTCTGGATAACTCTTCATATTTCCCCATATTGGTAATTTCTCCTTTCAAATCTAACGCTAAGTTCAAGCTTGAAAATGATCGGACTGATCCATTCGGTACAATCAGGATCGATTCCCCTGCGATCTTTGCAGTTCTCTGCCTCGCTGGTCGGTACGGTCACCGCTTTGATCGCCGTCCGCTTCCTCATCCCTTTTGGCGTTGGTTTTACGGTCTGCCCTTTTCGTTCCGAATTCCGCCTGCCGTCTATAGCCGGCTAGGCAGACAGGCCAGCTGAGCCTGTCAGAAGTAGGAAGCAGCCCGTTTCAGCCGCCAATCATTTTTCAAATTTATTTATTACACAGACCGTTTCCCAGGTCTGGCAATAACCCGTTTATTCCGTCAGCCGGATCAGATGAATCATAATGTACAGTTTTTCATCGGTGCTGACTTCGTAGTGATAACGTTCTTGGATCCGCTGGGCGATTCGCTCGATGCACGCCGTTTCCCGCGGATGGGTGTCTTCAAAAACGCGATAGGTGCTCAGATTCATATCGGACTTCGTACTGAGATATTCGTTATTCACCACCCGCTGAGCAAAGAAGCGGCAATGCGTGATGAATCGGTCACACTGACCATTTTCCGGTTCAAGCTGGAAATCTTCCCGGACGATATTTAGAATCTCGTCGATCACCGCGGTGATTTCATACATCTGCTGCATGTTGGAATCCAGTTCGGCGTTGATGATGTGCAGGGCGATGAAGCTGGCCTCGCCATCGTCAATCTGAATCTTCAATTTCTGCCGCAGCAGTTCCGTCACTTTTAAGCCGAGCCGGTATTCTTCTTTATACAGCGACTTGACGTTCAGCAGCAGCGTCGTATCAAAGACGATGCCCATCTTGATCCGTTCAATCATATTGGCAATGTGATCTGTCAGCGTAACATAAATGGAATCATTGATCCGCTTGTTGGACTGAGTCTTGATATAATCAATGATTTCTTCGGAAACCATAATTGTTTTATACGGAACTTCCTGAGCCAGCTTTTTAAATTTCTGACCCACGTCATCCTGAAGCTCAAACTTCTTTTCAATTCGGCCTTCTACTACTTTGCTTCCGCGGGACATCCCGAAAGCTATTCCCCGGCCAACTAAAATGATCTCGTCACCCGCTTCGTTTTCCGAGAGGATGACATTGTTATTGTAAATCTGTTTGATGATCACAGAGCCACCTCGCTTTCAGCGCATGCTTCACGCTTCGATTTCAAATAAAGCTTCGCCGGGTTTTACCGTTCCCTTGCTTTTCAGCAGCTTTACTTTGTGGTTGATTGCCAAAATCGGCACGATCGTATCACAGCCCTTTTCTTTGATATAATTCCAATCCACAATGGTCAGCAGATCTCCGGGCTGAACGTGATCCCCAACCTGAACCTGGGTATCAAACGGCGTACCGTTAAGCATAACCGTATCGATCCCGATGTGCAGCAGAATTTCATTGCCGCCTTCGGTTTTAATCCCGATTGCGTGCTGCGTTTCATACACCATCGTAATTTCACCAGCAACCGGACTGTAAATTTCACGGGCTTCCGGCTGGACTGCCATGCCATCCCCCAGCATTCGCTGAGAAAACATCTCATCCTGAACCTGATCCAAATTCACGGCTTTTCCTGCCAGCGGGCTATAACAGATTTCCATCGTATACCTCCTTGGAAAATAGAAAAAACCAATTTGCAGAGAAGACATAAAAGTCCTCTTGCAAATTGGTTTTGCTTGTTTTATTGAACAATAACAATCCAATTACACCGTCATTGTAAGCGATATCATCCGTCGTTGTCAACAACAAATTTTACTTTTTTTTGCTTTCGATTCCTGTCGGATTTCCCCGTTGGGACTTCATAGGTAAGAATAAACGCAACGATATTATTGCTTAAAAATAATGAATCCAAGAAACGAACCGCGGCCTCCTTTCCCTCTCGATCGCCCCTTTTCCCAAGTCTTTTATTTATTAAGGGTGGACAGACACCTGTATTCCTTCACCATCAATTTTGATCTCCATCCCATTTTCAGTTCTTAAAAATTTTATCTTAATATCGCTGTATTTTTTATCATAATCCATTCATTTTTTTCGTTTTTTCCAAAGTAAAAAAATTGGAAATGAACGGCCAGCCCCTCAGTGAAAATCTTTTTCTTTCGTTTTTCGTTTGATGTCCGCTGTCAGTCAATCAGCCTTTGTTTCCACAATAATTTCAACCAAAAGGCAAAACTTTCGTCAAGGACAAAAAGTTCGATTTCATTGGCTGGGAAGCAGTCATTCTTTTCTTCAAGCGGCAACTGTTCTTCTCTAGGATTTCGATTATTCTTCCGTTCTCACTGCTGAATGAAAAATTCGTGATTCTTTAATAATTTATAGTCAAATTATTTATAAAATTAAATTTGTTTCAAAAATCTGCTATAATAAAGAAAATCAAGGAAATCGAACAATTTATTCCCTTATCCCGGAGCGTTACGCTTGCAAGCGGATCGAAAGGAGCACTCATTATGAAAATTGCAGTTATCGATGACTCAGCTGCAGATCGGAAGCTGCTGTCTGAAAAAATTCAAAATTTCTGCCTGCGCGAATCCCTGATCTATGAGATCCGTCTTTTTCCTTCGGGCAGTGAATTTCTGCAAGCTTCACACGGGGATTGGGACATCATTTTCCTCGATATTTTTATGAATGAGATCGACGGAATGACACTGGCCCGGGCCTTGCGCCAGAACAATATCAACTCATTAATTATTTTCACAACATCCAGTCCTGATTATGCGGTTGAGAGTTACGATGTGCAGGCTTTCCATTATCTTTTAAAGCCGATCCCTCAGGACAAGCTGGACCATGTCATGCGGCTGAGTGAAAAATCGATTCGTTCCCGCAATCATTACATCGACGTCAAAGAAGGCCGGATTATGGCACGGATTTTGGTTCGCGACATCATGTATACAGATTACTATAATCATTACATTCAAATTCACACGGCAAATCGGATGGCTAAAACCTATATGTCCTTTGCGGAATTCTCCCCGCTGCTTTTAAAATACAAGCAGTTTATCAGCCCTTACCGCAATTGTATGATCAATATGGATTATGTCCTGCAGATGGATGATCACTATTTTCTAATGAAAGACCAGATCCAGATTCCGATCAATCGCACACGCAAAGCGGAAATCCGGCAGGCTTATGCCGATTATTCATTTAAGCGCCTGAACGAGGGGTAAGCATTATGTCCATTCTGGATTATTTTTTAAGCTTGGGCACTCGGCTGGCGCCCTATTTGTTTTTGATTTTAATCCCGTTCCGAAAGCATCTGCGCTGTTCTTTTAGCCGCGGCATTTTATATGCGCTGGTGCTTTATTTAGCGACTACACTAAGCGTTTGTTTTTTAGGTGAAACCTACGGATTAGATTCTATATGGATGTTTTCATTCACATGTTTCTTTCTCGTATTCTGTCTCTTTCTTGCCTATCGGGTTCTGCGTACCTCGCTGCGCAAGCTGTTGTTTCTAATCTTGTTGATAGAAAATTATTCGGATATCGTTTTGATGTTTTCAGAAATTTTAGAAGCTCACCTCCCCCCCTGGCTGGTTGGACTTTCTGCCGTCGCTTCCATCTCTCTGTGCCGGATTGTGATTTTCACGATCAGTGTGCCGTTGATCTGGTACTTCCTTGTTCATCAGGTACTGCCGGTATGGGAACATGAAGACACACCGGAAATCTGGAGTATGCTGTGGCTGATTCCGGCAGCGTTCTATCTAATTTATCGGCTGGGCTTCACGTCTTCGCTGGCGGTTCTCAACACGGAAATTACCTGGCCGCTGTTATTGGCCATTGTGTGGACAGCCGGAACCTTTCTCTCCTATTATGCGACGCTGAGCATGATCAACTTCAGCGAAGAAAAGCAGCAGCTCCAGCAGCAGCTGCAGGTTCAGGAATATCAGGCGCTGATTCGGGATAAACAAGCGGAACGCCTGGCTGCCAGCATCACCAGTACACGCCAGACCCGCCATGATCTGCATCATTATCTTTTAACCTTAAAAACCTACATGGATCAGGGGGAAACAGACAAACTGCGAACGTCGCTGAATCAGTTTATCAGTACCTTTGAGTCCTCGGTTAAAACTCCAGTCTGCGAAAATCTGTTATTCAGCGCCATTGTGCGGTATTACATGGATATGGCTGAAGAAAACGGAATCGCGTTTACCACGTCAATCGTCCTGCCGTCAGCCTTGATGATCCGGGATACCGACCTGACGGTCATCTTAGGCAATATTTTAGAAAACGCAATGGAAGCCTGTCTGCGTCAAAAAGCAGGGGAACTGCAGTTTATTGAAGTAAAAAGCCAGATGCAGGGTGAGAATGGATTGGTACTGCAGTGCCGCAACAGCTATAACGGCCAAATCCGGAAGCAGGACGATATCTTTCTGTCATCGAAGCGGGAAGGGGAGGGCATTGGTTTATCTTCCATTCAGTCCTTATGCGCAAAATATCATGGAATTTTAAAAATCACCCCCAACGAGCATGTCTTTACTGTCAATCTCCTGTTAAATCTGCCGACAGATTCCCTTCCAGCCTGAGTCTGTTGTCTTGGTTATAAGAATAAAGTCCTGCCGGATCAATGCAGACTGCACTGATCAGACAGGACTTTTCTCTTTTATGCTTCGCGAATTAGTGGATAACGGGAAGTCATTGCGATGACCTCCTGACGCAGCTGGTTCTTAAGCGCTTCATTTTCAGGATCTTTCAGAATCATCGTCATCCAGCGAGCGACTTGGCGGAATTCTGCTTCTTTGAATCCACGCGTTGTCATCGCTGCTGTACCCAGACGAATACCGCTGGTCACAAAGGGTTTTTCCTGATCAAAAGGAATGGTGTTCTTATTGCAGGTGATGTTGATTTCGTCCAACAGGGCTTCGGCTTTTTTCCCAGTAAGGCCGTAAGAAGATTTTACATCTGCCAAAATCAAATGATTGTCCGTTCCGCCGGTCACAATCCGCAGGCCTTCCTGCTTCAGTGTTTCACAGAAAACCTGACAGTTTTTGACAATCTGCCGAGCATAATCGTTAAACTCCGGCTTCAGCGCTTCACCAAAGCACACCGCCTTTCCTGCGATGACATGCATCAGCGGTCCGCCTTGGATCCCTGGGAAAACATTACGGTCAAGGTCCTTTGCGAATTCCTGTTTGCAGAGAATGATGCCGCCGCGCGGTCCGCGGAGCGTTTTATGTGTAGTTGAAGTCACAAAATGGGCGTAAGGAACCGGACTGCCATGCAGACCAGCGGCAACCAAACCGGCGATATGCGCCATATCCACCATTAGATAAGCACCAACTTCATCCGCAATTTCGCGGAATTTCTTAAAATCAATTTCGCGCGGATAAGCACTGGCCCCAGCCACTATCAGTTTCGGCTTCACTTCCATCGCAATCCTGCGCACTTCCTCATAGTTAATGCATTCGGTTTCCTGATCGACACCATAGCTGTGAAACTCATAGAGCCGGCCAGAGAAATTCAGCTGATGGCCATGGGTCAAATGTCCCCCAGAGTTCAGATCCATGCCTAATACTTTATCACCTGGCTGCAGGATTGTCATATAGACTGCCATATTGGCCTGGGAACCGGAATGCGGCTGGACGTTGGCATGTTCCGCCTGAAACAACTCGCACACGCGCTCACGCGCCAGGTTCTCTATTTTATCCACATCGACACATCCGCCATAATAACGCCGGCCTGGATATCCTTCAGCATATTTATTGGTCAAAATGGAGCCGACAGCCTCCAATACATCACGGGAAACATAATTTTCTGAAGCGATCAGTTCAATGTTATGGGTCTGTCGTTCTGTCTCTAATTCAATCGCATGGCGCACTTCGGCATCAATCATCAATAGGATCCTCTCTTTCTCAATTCATAGATAATCTGATTATATCATGCTTTAGGTCTATAGGAAGAAAAATGCTTCGACATTCTCTCGTGTTGGAATTGATTTTTTGTCACATGTTTAAGAGATGGATCTGCGCCTCTCCGTTTTCTTATTTTTAAAGAGAAAATAAAGATAAAATTGATAAAAGAGTCTTGTCTTAACTCAGAAAAGGACTATAATAAAAGCGTAGGGTCGCTTGCAACAGCGATACCCGTCATTCACTACCTCTTACGAGGGAAGTGGTGGACAGATAAACGCCGAGAATCTTTGGGAGACTGCACGGCGTTTTTTCTTTTTCGGTCTATAATTTTCAGTCTGTATTCAAGAAACAGGATCGTTGTTTGGACGATCAGTATGAATTCAGAAAGAGAAATAGAGCTCAAAAGTTTTATGAATAGCTTCATAAAAAGCCCCTCCTTTCCTAAGCTCAGAAAATCGAGCTTGAAAACAATGAATCAAACAATGATCCATCCGGACGGGCAGCCGCTGTTAACAAGAAATCCTACATTTCTAATATTGCGGAAAATTGGAAAAAGCCCCGCCAAAAAT
>ERZ1108168.374-NODE-374-length-38684-cov-7.327500_pt1 | contig 38684 bp, 25 predicted proteins | sample MGYA00403704_ERZ1108168 | MGnify/ENA primary metagenome ERZ1108168 (study PRJEB35170, sample SAMEA104062421) | human gut metagenome | biome: human gut; feature: human-associated habitat; material: faeces | place: Denmark | collected 2012-06-12 ...
TCAATCAGATTCTGGACTTCCGCAAGATTCAGAATAAGAAGATGAAGATGCAGGTACAGCGTGTCAATGTAGTAGCTTTTGTGCGTAAAGTGATGGATAATTTTGAATCATTGGCCGAGGAGCACAACATTGATTTTCTGTTTGAAACAGAAAAGGATGAACTTTACCTTTGGGTAGATGAAGATAAGTTAGAGAAGATTGTCTTTAATCTGCTTTCTAATGCTTTTAAATACACACCGGGCGGAAAATTGATCCGTGTGTTTATTCATGAAGATGAAGGAACAGTTTCTGTAGGAGTACAGGATCAAGGTATTGGTATAGCTGAGAATAAGAAGAAATCTCTTTTTGTCCGCTTTGAAAACCTGGTAGATAAGAATCTGTTCAATCAGGCAAGTACTGGCATCGGCCTTTCATTAGTGAAAGAGTTGGTAGAGATGCATAAAGCTGTTATTTCTGTTGATAGTAAGTTGGGTGAAGGTAGTTGTTTCAAAGTGGATTTCCTCAAAGGAAAAGAGCATTATGACGATACGGTAGAATTTATTCTGGAAGATTCTGCTACTTCTTCATCCATGACTATTCCTGTTCCTGTGATGGATGCTACGGCTTCCGTAATTCCGATTGTTAACCCGGATGAAGATATACAGGATGAAGAGTCGGAGGAGACTTCCAATAAGGAGGTAATGCTATTGGTAGAAGATAATCAGGAGTTACGTGTATTTCTACGTACTATTTTCTCCTCAACGTATCGTGTGGTAGAAGCCGCAGACGGCATGGAGGGTTGGAGTAAAGCACTTAAGTTTGTGCCGGATATTATTATCAGCGACGTCATGATGCCCGAGAAAGACGGTATCGAGATGACTAAAGAATTGCGTGCCGATATGACTACCAGCCATATCCCTATTGTTTTGCTGACGGCTAAGACTTCCATCGAAAGTAAGTTGGAAGGGTTGGAGTATGGTGCAGACGATTATATAACGAAACCTTTCAGCGCTACTTACCTGAAGGCACGTGTTGAGAATCTGCTTTCCCAGCGTCGGAAACTGCAAAGTCTTTATAGAGACAATCTGATGAATAATACGCATGTTTCTTCTTTATCAACCTCAGAAGAAGCTGCTACGGAGGAAGAAAAGCTTCCGGATATGTCTCCCAACGACCGTAAGTTTATGGATAAACTGGTTGAACTGATGGAGGCAAATATGGATAACGGTGATCTGGTGGTGGATGATCTGGTGCGGGAAGTTGCAGTCAGCCGTTCTGTTTTCTTCAAAAAACTGAAGACACTGACGGGCCTGGCTCCGATTGAGTTTATAAAAGAGATGCGTATCAACCGTGCCGCCCAATTGATAGAAACAGGTGAGTTCAATATGACGCAGATTTCCTATATGGTAGGTATTAATGATCCGCGCTATTTCAGTAAATGCTTTAAGTCTAAACTGGGTATGACGCCAACTGAGTATAGAGACAATCTTGGGAAAAAGTATAATTAGTCGTTGAGTGGATTGTATGACTTCCTCTGAGACGGGGAGAAGTAGGATAAATTGTTTTTTATTGGTTTAATTGATATAGAGAATGTAGTTCATACTGAGAAAGGCTTTAATAAATAACTTAACTTTCGCAAGTGCTCAAGTCTGTAACTATTGAGTTGAGCACTTGCAAATCTTAAATCAAAAGAATAAAAGAACCTATTATTGGTATACGCCTTCTTTATAGTAAAAAGGCAGCTTTATATTGGTTATAACTTTTCTATTTCTTTCTCTGACAACCCGGAACTTTCCATGATAATAGCTGTAGAGACTCCTAATTTCTTTAAATTACGTGCCATATCCATACGCCCTTCCATACGCCCTTCTATGAGTCCTTCCAGTTTTGCCCCATCCAATACGTCATTTTGTATCATCATGGCACTCAGATGTTTATCATAAGCATGTCGTTCTTCCTTAGACATATTGTAGTAGATCAGTTTTTCACGAGCCTCTTCCAGGCCGGGAGCTTTGGTATCGGCACGGATACATCCTGTTTTCAGATATTCAATCCACTCTTCCAAAGGAGTGACGGCTGCTTTATTGAATTCATTTACACGAATCAGGAAGTATTCCGGAAAAACTTCGGCAGGCAGTTTATGTACTAAGGCATCTTTCTCTTTAGTGGTCACCTCAAGGCGGTCTCCTGTATGCACTCCTGTGAAGATGTTCTGACCGTGGTACAGATAATCGTTCCCTTTACCGATGTCGAAGTACAAGATGCTGATAGAATAAATCTTTTTCACCTCATAATAGCGTTCACCAAGGGAGATATGTTCTGTGATCGCTTTTGCTACTCCATAGAGAATGCGTTCCAGATAATAGAGCTCACGGGTGTTTTGAATCTCTACAATGATAATCTCATCCTTGCTGTTACGTGCTTTGATGTCTACACGGTTGAACTTATCATCACTGGTCTGCTGATTGCTTTCGCTTTCCAGTAGCTCGATGATTTTCACCTCTTCGCCCAATAAAACGGTTAAAAAACCTTCTAACACACCGAAATTGGCTTTTTGGCGGAGGAGTCTCTTTATCGCCCAATCAAACCGTATATATTTGTCCGGCTGTACCATATCATTCTGTTTTTTAAGTTATTGCAAAGCTACGACTTTTTTTTAGATAATGTGGATGAAAGTAATTTCTTTTCGCTATATTTGCAGTGATACTCTTGAATCGAGTATCATACATCATTATTTGGTTTAACCGTCTCCCGGAAAGCAGCAAACTTAAAAGAGATAGCAAGTTAAACCGAACAGCCATTCGTATGTTCTACAACTACGATATGCGCATCCGTTCGGTTTATGCTATCTGGGTTGTTTGCTGCACCTCTGGGGACTAAATTGAATTGGGTGCGTTTTTTTGTGCCCATTTCTAACTTTAAAAACAAACAATATGAGGCACAGCTTTTCTTTATCGGGAGAACTTCACATCGTTGGCATAGTAGCTATTCTATTATACTTTATGTTATTGTCTGTCATCGCCATGATGTGGATACGTATTGAGCGACAGGATGAAACAATCCGGAATCTCCGAATAAAAATATCTGAAACAGAGTGTTGTAAAATAGCAGATAAAGAAGTGGTTCGTATCATGTGTCTGCATGAGTTGTTTGAACGGATAGACTACTCAGACAAGGAACATTCCACTATATATCAGATGCCATGAAATGGATTTCCGATACTCATGATTGTCCCTGTCTGATGAAAACAGATATGGAAAAGTCCGGGAATGTTTATGATTTCTTGAGAGTCTATTATGAAGAAATAGACTCTGAGGAGGATTGGAAAGACCTTTCTTTTTCAAATCTGAAATGTGGCTATTGTTTGCTATGTTCGGCTTTGGAACTTGCCAGGGCAGATGAAGAAAAATACGGGAAAGAAACGATTACTAAATTAGCTGTTGCGAAATCCATTGCATCAAAGAGGCTTTTTAAGTATAATCCATTAAAATGGTTTTATATATGGATAAAGAAACGAGGAAAAAGAAGTACTTTCCGTTAACATTGTTAACGGAATATTTTAACCTCTGTCTTTGTAGATGCAAAAGTATATACTTTTGTATACATAAAGTACGTACTTTTGAGGTATAAAAGTGTACGTTTAACACATACTTAAGTACGTACTCTTGTAATACAAAGAATGCATGTTTTCAATAGCTTGTTAATCAGTGCTATAAAGACAGAATTATAACTTGTGGAATGCGTTTAGATATCTCTTCGGGTATTTCCCATAGAGAAGATAATACCTGTTTTGATAATTTGAAATAGAGGGGGGTGGAAAACAAGAGGATGTGCCGATGTGCATATCGGCACATTATTAAATTAATATTCTAACCTTTCCATATGTCCTTTATTTCCATTGCGTGCGTCATATTGTTGTGCCAGCTCTTTTGCCTGGTTATAGAAATAAGTACGTAATTCTTCCACATTATATATCCCACTATCATTATAGAGCGGGAATTCTTCCGATAACTCCAGTTTCACTTCCGGGCGTGATTCATATTTCAGGGCTTCGGTCATGTCACAACCAAAACGGTACTTCTTGTATTTACTTGTTCTCAGACTCCAGGGGATACAACGTTCGGCATATTCCCAGCCACGTTGTGGGTTGACCATAAAGTTATAGATAATAAATTGTCCGATATAAAGTAACAGGTATTCGTCTTTTTCCCGCCCTGCCAAGGCCTCTTCTGCACGGGCACACATATCGGAAGCTATTTCAGGTTTTCCGGCTTTCTGTGCATAATAAGCGAGTTTAAGAAATGCTCTTAAATTAGCTTCATAACAAGTGACTTGTTTATTAATAAGCGGTTGTGCACGCTGATAGGCTTCGTCAAACCGTCCTGTTTCCAGGTAATAATCTAACAGAAGATTCAGCTCGCAAGCTTCACACATCATGTCATCTAACTTTTCGCTTAGCATTTTGTCTGCATATTCTTTAGCCAGATCATACTGCCGCATTCTGTTGTAATGCAGGAATAAGAGATGATAGTATGCACGGGCCGAATATCCGTTGCGCAACGTGCGGATTTTAAAATCTTCCAGTATGGCATCTATCTGTGATTGGGATACCTCAGGTACGTCGAAAGCTGCTCCGCATATCCACTTATATTTCCAGAGAATATCATTTTCAGAGATAAGATCTTTATTGTTTTCGTAATCGTCCAGTATACGGGAGAATACGGCTATCTCTTCTTCGGCCTGAGAGAGTAGATTCAGTTCGTAAATCAAGTCCAGACGCATCTCTACTGCCCATTGCGGATCATCATTCTCATCGGCTATGCGGATAGCTTCTTTCAATAAAAGGGCTTTTTCGTGAGGAGACAGGTTACCATTTTCTACTTGTAACAATCTTTTTTGTATTTCAAGGGTATATTTCATAAGGCTTTCTTAATTTAGGAAGTTTATAAAGTCATTCATTTTAGTAGTCATAAGCTCACTGAGTGAATGGTTGAAGAGGGTCATCTCTTCGCTATTTACAGGGTAACGGCCTTGTAACAATGCCTGTACGTAAAGTATATGTATGATGTGCTGAAACAGTTTGTTGTCTCCTTTGATTTTCAGTAATGTTTGTACCATTTCATTGTCGGCATTGAATGTCAGCGTCGGAGGAGTTTGTTTTTGCGCGTTAATAGCACCTAATACGGCTGCCAGTGGATTATTGGCCGCTTTAGTACCGGTTTCTTTTTCTTCGGCAACGAAGATAACAGGAGTATCGGCCGGAGTGAAGTGCTTTAAACGGCAGATGCATCCGAAGGGCTTCAATAACTCGCTGGCTTTCTTCTCAAAATCAATATGTTCTGCACTGGCTTCTACTTCTGCGAACTGTTCGAGCAGGCGGGCGGGAGAGACTTCTTCCAGAGTCAGTTCCGGGAAGAGACGGGCCGATTTTTTCAGCAATGTCTCGTCAAAGGTATAGGCTGCATTGATGACCAACCAACCTTGTGAACCTGCAATACGGCGAACCTGACGAAAATCTTCAATATTACGGGTGTAACGGATAACGTTGTCTGTAGAACGAATATTTCCGAAGTTGCGCATTCCTTTACTTGTTTCAAATGGTAGGTAGTCTATAAAGAGCCGGAGAAGTTCATTGTCTTCTGCTGCAATTGCTTTAATATGAAAGTAGTGTACGTCGAGAATCTTGTTGAACATTTCCCGGTTGTTTTCTATCAGCCCCTTCAGATATTCTTTAATGGCGTTGCCTATCTCTTTTCGTGCATCTTTTAGCAGGTCGTTACTGACAAAAGACTCTCTTGAAGCGGTAGACAACAGGCCGTCAGCATTGATGAGACAACGGATAAAGAAAGCCCAGGGAGGTAACAGGTTACAATCGTCTTCGCTCAACAGCATGCGTTTTAAATAGACTTTATGGGAGTTGCGTACAGAGAATTGGGTACGAAACGGAAGTATATAGAGTACTCCGTTCACTTTACCATTTTCTGTATGAATGCGGAAGACATCGAGAGCAGATGATTGAAATACTTTGGTCCCGTGATCAAGAAGTTCTTTACGGGTGGCTTTGGGATCCAGTCAGATGGGAGCAGGGGTGTTTACCAACTCTTCTTTACCTTGATTATGCAGATAAATAGGGTGGGGCAGTACTTCTCCGTAGTTTTGAAGAATCTTTTTGAAGGTCTCGTATTCAAAGAGATGGCTCCATTCTTTTTTCGGGATCAGAATGACACGTGAACCGATAGGCCATTCTTCAGCGGGAAGGGTGGTCTGATAGGTTCCGTCTACTTTTCCGCACCAGCGAACGGCTTGTTTGCCCATTGCCGAACGACTTTCTACTGTAATCTCATTGGTTACTACAAAACATGACAACAAACCGATACCAAAACGACCAATGTAATCGTCGGCATCGGGAGTCTCTCGTTTGGAGCTTTCACCGATAACGGTCAGAAAACGATATACTTCTTCCTCCTTCAGTCCGATACCGTTGTCCTGGAAAGTCAGTGAACCGTCGTCGTTGAGGTATACATCAATACGTCCGGAATAGTTTTCGTCAATATTGCGCAGGGCGGTAATAGCATCCACGCAGTTTTGAAGCAGTTCGCGGACAAATGTGTTGGGGTTACTATAGATATGTTCCGATAGCAGGGCAATCATCCCCTTTAGATTGACCTGGAATAGATTATTATTTTCGTTCTCCATGATTTTTAGAATTTATGGGATTTATAAGTCATACATCATAAATCTCATCATCTTTTTCTTCTTCCTGTTATTTTTAATGCTTTTTCGTTTCCGTTCTCAGCAGCTTTTTCAAACCATTCCATGGCGATCTCATCATTCTCTTCTACACCATTGCCACTCAGGTAAGCATTTCCCAGCTCAAACTGGGCTTTGTCGCTACCGGCTTCTGCTGCCTTTTGCAACCATTGCAAGCCGTTTTCTGGATTTGGGGTACATCCTTCGCCGTACATTAGCATTTTACCTACATAATAGCAGGCATGAATGTTTTCATTTCCGGCGGCGTCATTGAACCAACGGAAGGCTTCCTGAAGGTTTTGTTTAACGCCTACACCATTATAATGGCAGAGACCGGTGCGGTACATACTCATTGTATTGCCATTGTTTGCGGCAAGGGTGTAGTACTTGAAGGCCTCCGTCTCATTTTCTTCTACTCCGATGCCCATTTCATAGCAGATACCTATTCCTTCATTATAGAATTCCTGTTCTGCCGCCTGTTTGAAATAAGTGAATGCTTTTTCACTTTCATTTAGTTTATCGTAATCGTAGAGATAATATTCTCCCAAGCGGAGCATAGCGAGTGCTTTGCCGTTGGCTATTGCTTTTTCGTACCATTCCACTGCTTGTTTGTTATCTTCCAGGCAGGGACCGTAACCGTAGAAATAATAATCACCCATTTTGAACTGGGCATATCCATAGTTTAGTTCGGCGGCTTTGGTCATGTATTCCACTGCTTTATGTGGGTTTTCCTCTACACCGTAACCGTTTTCATATGCTAATCCTAATTCTGTGATACAGCGGGGGTCTTCTTTTTCTTCTCCTTTCTGGTACCAGGCGAGTGCTTTGTCCGGATCTTCTTCTACACCATATCCGTTTTTGTAACAACGCCCTATAGCAAACATGGCATCTGTATCACCGGATTCGGCAGCTTTGAGGTACCAGGCTGCCCCCTCTTCGGGCTGGGCATCACCTTTTATTCCTTCACTCAGGTAGTACCCCACGCGGTACATGCCATAGGGGTATTCCTGTTCGGCAGCTTTACTGAACAATTCGAATGCCTGTTCATAGTTCTGTTCATTCTCTTGGAGAAAACCCAACTCCACAAGTGCATAAGGAGAACCTTGTGTAGCTGCTTTTTCGTAATACTCTTTGGATTTAGCTTCATCTGTTACTCCGGCATAACCGTTTGCCAAATAGAGGGCGGCCCTGCAATATCCGTCATTGTTCTCCAATGCGGCAGACTTTTCATAATATTCCAAAGCTTTTTCATAATCAGGATTTTCTGAGAGGATACCACGTTCATACATCCATCCGATGCGGTATGCAGCGCTTCCGGAATTCAGTTCGGTAGCTTTCAGTAATAGTTCGTGAGCACGTTCGATATTCTCTTCCACCAGTTCTCCATTAAAATAAACCATGGCGAGACTTTCAATACCTTGTATGTAATTATCTTCCACACATCGTTCGAGACAGTATAATCCACGTTCTACATTCTGATACTCTTCATTATAGAGGTAGATTAATGCAAGCTCATACGTACAATACGACTCACAATAAAGCATCCCTTTTTCCAACCATTCAATAGCTTTGGGGATATCTGTCCAAGGCTCTTCCTGATAGTAATATCCTAAAAAGTTGGCTGCTGACCATACACCGGCTTTCCATGCACCTTCCCATAACTCGAAAGCTTGTTCCTGTGTTTTTCCTAATTCCGGATTTCGAAAATAGAGCGTACCCAGGTTTTTCTGAACATAGAAATTGGGTACTACAGCCAATGCCTTTTCATAATACTCAGCTTGTTCGGCAACTTTTGTTTCGTCATTATCAAGCTCATCGCCAATAATAGCATATATATTGGCACGCATTTTGTCTCCTTTAGGCAGTTCCTTCAGCAACTCTTGGCGGAGTTCCCATGCTTTTTCTTCATGTCCTGCACAATTCTCTATACAAGCTTCATAGAATTTCTTCCAGTGCAGTCCTTCGGGAGTGGTAAGAGTGGCAAAACGACGTTCCCCTTCAGCTTTGTCCGCTTCGCAGTAATAACCCATATATTTCCAAAAGGCAAAAGTGGCTTGTGCATTCTCATCTCCCATATCAGCAGCTTTTTCGTAATAAGGTACTAACTTGCTGGTATCACGCAGACCATAACGTGCTTCGGCATATTGCGAGCCTTTCTGCACAAGTCCTACACCTGCAAACTCACCTACACGATCACAAGTTTCCTGTACTTTCTCCCACCAGAATGTATATTCTTCGTCGTTCAGGTCTACCTCCACATTACAATCATAGGCCTGAAATATGTGGTGAAAGAATTCGGCTATTTGTTTCTCATCTTCTTTACTATCTAATGCATATTCACATACAGCAAGAGCTTCCCACCAATTATCGGGATGCATTAATATGTCGTGTGTATATTTGCCAAACCATTCGGTAGCAGGTTTTCCGGACGCTTTGATTTGGTTGAGTAGTTTTTCGAAGTTTTCTTTATTCATTTCCATAATAATTGGGTCTTTGAGGTTTTAGTCGTCGCAATGTACAAATATTATGGGATTAGGGCAAAGAAGAGGATATAATATTTTGTTTGGCTGACTTGTATGTTGAGAAATGGGGTAGCAGACGGATCTATTGGGTAGTTGCGGATTGGTTGTAAATAGGACTAAATCAGAGGTTATCTTCTCCTCCGTTTTTGATATTCATATCAAAAAAACGGAGGATGAGAAGTGTTTGTAAAAACAACTCACAGAAAAGAGTGAATTCAAGTTATAACTGTAATGCTTGTTTTATTGTCACACAAAGATGAGTTGATTTTTTATATGGTTGGCTTGTCCGCAGTTATCCTTATAATCTACTTTATTATTTTGCTTTTCTTAATAGGTAGCTTTTCCCGGCTACTGTTTTTATATCATATATATAGTTTTTATTCAATGTGGTTGTATTGATTGGAGCATTGACTGCAATTAGCGGACGGCGTATTGGCTGACTTTTCAACAGTGGATTATCACATTCCGGAGTTTGAGTCACCTCAAGCTTTTCTCCGTTGAATATTAATGGAGTAGTCGTGCAGATACGCAGTGTTCCTCCTATAGATGAAGTGATTCGAACGGATTGCAATTGGTTATCCTCCCAGTTCAATTCATCTATTGTGAATCCGCCACGGCAGCGAAGCCCTGTTATACTTCCTTTTTTCCATACATCGGGTAATGCAGGTAGCAGGTGCACACTACCTGCATGGCTTTGTACAAACATTTCGGATATACCGGCTGTACAACCGAAGTTCCCATCAATTTGGAAAGGAGGATGGGCATCAAAAAGATTAGGGTAAGTTCCTCCGTTTTGTCCTTTCTCGTCAGTAGTAGGATGAAGTTGTTCGGTAATTAGTTTGTAGGCATGATTTCCGTCGAGGAGTCTTGCCCAAAAACAGACTTTCCATCCCATAGACCAGCCAGTGGAATGATCTCCACGTCCTTCAAGCGTACGTTTAGCAGCTTCGAAGAGGATAGGTGTGCGGGGAGTAATCTGACGTCCCGGGTATAATCCCCATAGATGTGAAGTATGACGATGGCGATCTTGAGGATTATCCCAATCTTCCATCCATTCTTGTAATTGCCCCCAGCGTCCTACTTGCATGGGAGCCAGATTTTGGATTACGGTTTGCAGGCTATCTATAAAAGCTGAAGATTCACCTATCAGAGAAGCTGCTTCCAGAGTATTACGGAAGAGGTCGTTTACCATCTGATTATCCATAGTGGCTCCGGCCACTATTGTAAAATCACGTTTACCGTTCACTACTGGACGATTCTCCGGAGAGTAGGAAGGAGATACTACTAACCAGTTGTTTTTGGGGTCACGTATTAAGAAATCAAGATAGAATTCACAAGCACTACGCATGAGAGGATATATTTCTGTGAGATAATCGCGATTGCCGGAGAACAGATAGTGGTCCCATAAATGTTGGCAGAACCAACTATTACAAGTAGGCCAGATGCCATATCCCGGGCCGTCTACCGAACCAGTTGATCGCCAGATATCTGTGTTATGGTGAAGTGTCCATCCACGGCAACCATACATGGCGGCACTCTGTTTACCTTTTTCGGCTACTTCTTTTATGAGTTGCAGGAAGGGTTCGTGCATTTCTGGTAAGTTAGTGGATTCTGCCGGCCAATAGTTCATTTCCACATTGATATCGGTAGTATATTTTCCATCCCACGGAGCACGTAATTGATAGTTCCAGATACCTTGAAGGTTAGCAGCTTGTCCGCCGGGCTGGGAGCTACATATCAGAAGATAGCGCCCGAATTGAAAATAAAGAGCTGCCAGCTGAGGATCAAATGTGGAAGTAAACTCCCGCACTCGTACATCGGTCGGTTTAAAAGATTGTGCATTGCTACCTAAGTCAAGTGAAACACGGTTGAACCATTTTCTGTAAGTAGAGCAATGAGTTTCTTTGGCTTTTTGATAATTCTTTCCAGCATTTTTCAAATAATTCTGTGCTGTTTTTAAAGCATTGCCGGATACATCGTTGTAATTTATAAAATTTGTTCCTATAGATACATACAATGTTACGCTGTTGGCATTACTTATTCGTAACAGAGTGTCGGCAATAGCCTCTGTGTATCCACCGTTATGTTCGACTCGTGTTAAAGTACTAAAACGTACTTTACCTTCAATACCCTCGTGGTCATTGGCTTTTCCATGCAACTGAAGTTCTTTTCGGGAAGATACATTTCGTATTATATCCTTGCCATACGGAGTATTGTATCGTGCTGTAAAAGAGATTTTTCTTTTTTGGGAAGCTGTCAGGCGAATAATAAGTAGTTGATCGGGAAAAGAAGTGAAAGCCTCTCGGGTATAAGTTACTCCTTCAGAGGTAAACTTCGTAGTGACTATTGCTTTCTCTATGTCGAGTTCACGGTAATAATCGGAATAATTATTAACTCCTTCAAAATCAAGATGTAATGAACCTACAGTTTGGTAAGGCATTCCATTGGCTGTTTGTGAACAGATAGCATGTCCACACATTTCTTGTGCTTCTTTATTTCGACCTTCGAATATCAATTGACGAATTCGAGGCAGAGCTTCCTTCGCTTTTGGATTGACATTGTTGTAAGGAGAGCCTCCCCATATACTCTCTTCATTCAATTGAAACTCTTCGTGTAACACGTCACCATAAACCATGGCTCCGATCCGTCCGTTTCCTAATGGCAGAGCCTCCACCCATTGGGTAGCAGGGCGATCATACCATAGTTTCAGATGTTTGTCTTGTGCTTGTATATTGTTAGCTGTTAGAACAATAAAGCAAGTAATCATTAAATTTCTCATATTTCTTTCTTACTGTATTTGTATTTTAGCAGATTGTAAATCTTTCATTCTGGAACTATTTCCATATAATATATTGTACTCTCCTTGAATAGGACGCATTGTATTGGTAGTTGGATCGAACCATTCAAAAGCTACATATGGTAGCTCTATCTTTACCTCCTGCGTTTTTCCTTTGGGTATTTCTACTCTTTTGAATGCACGTAGTGTTTTCACTGGACCTTCTTTGTCGGCTTGTCTTTGAATATAGATTTGTACCACTTCTACTCCATCTCTATCGCCAATGTTTTTAATAGGTATATGGAGTGTAACCTTTTCTCCGGCAGAAAGGCTATTTTTGTTTATATGGATTTTACCGAAGGCAAAGGTAGTATAACTGAGTCCGTAACCGAAAGGAAAAAGAGGTTCTTCCTGCATATAACGGTAGGTACGTCCTTTCATTGAATAGTTTTCAAAGTCTGGAAGTTGATCGATACTTTTATAGAATGTGATAGGAAGTCGTCCGGCGGGATTATAATCACCGAAAAGTACATTTACAATAGCCGTTCCACCTTCCTCACCCGGATACCATGCTTGTAAGATAGCATCACAACTTTTTGTTTCTGGAGTTAGTGCCATAGCTGAGCCGGAAAAATTGACAAGTATAACTTTTTTACCAGCTTCTTTTAAGGCTGCTAATACTTTACGTTGGACAGCTGGAAATTCGATATCTGTTCGATCACCTCCTTTGAATCCGGTGGCAGATACATTCATCTCCTCACCCTCCAATGATGGGGAGATACCTCCTGCAAAGATTATAATATCAATATCCTTGAGTTTTTCGAGTGTGTTGCTTATATTGAGAGGAAGTCCTTCAACTAAGTCGAAGTTGAAATAAGTTTCATCTTTTACTTGCTTAAAATCAATTTTGATTTTATAGCTTTTCCCGGCTTCGGTTTGTAGAGTATACAGATTTTTCGGATTCTTAATATTACCGGTTTTAATGACTTCTTCTCCGTTAATACTTACTCGGATATTTCCGTTCGTTTGAAAACGGAAAATCGCATTTCCCGATTTTTGAGGACGGAACACTGTTTGATAACAACTACTGAATTCTGTTAACTTTATTCCGGGTGCAAATGCTGTAGCTCCTAAAGTAGTGAAACGGAATGGTGTAGAGAGTTGAGTGATAGCATTTGCTTCTCCTTCAAAATCTGGATTGTTCCAATAAGAGGCTAAGAATCCGTGTTTTCCATTGTAACTACATTGATCAAATAAACTGTTGTAAGTAATACTGTCAGTTAGTCCACATACCGGTTCATAAATAAGATGGGAAATTGGTAGTCTCTTTCGAAATGCAGATAACAGAGTACTTGTATGCGATGGTGTTCCATTATAATTACCCCATTGCATTACTGAGTCGTTTGCATTAGGCCCGATTATTGCTATTCGGGCCTGTTTGTCAAGTGGTAGAATTTTTCCTTTGTTTTGTAGGAGTGTCATCGTTTCATGAGCCATTTTTAATGCCAAACACCGGTGCTTAGGGCTGTCGACAATACTATAAGGAAGTGTCCATGGATGAATATTTTCCATTTCTCCAAGTTCAAAACGGGCTTTCAACAATCGTTTTACAGAAACGTTTATTTGTTTTTCAGAAATAATTCCGGCTTTTATGGCCTCTGTAAGCTTTCGGTAATTGCTTCCGCATTCCAGATCAGTTCCATTTAACACGGCTTCAGCGGATGCATGCGCAGCATCTGGGTGAGTGTTGTGTTTTTTTGTTCCCCAAAAGTCTGATATGGCCCCACAATCAGATACGACAATCCCTTTGAATCCCCATTCGTTACGTAAAATTTGTGTCAGCAGGCGATTACTGCCACAACAAGGATCTCCTTCAAAACGATTGTAAGCACACATCACTTCTTTAACGTCAGCTTCCTGTACTAATGTTTTGAATGCCGGAAGATAGGTTTCCCATAGATCTCTTGGAATGATATTTTCGGCATTGAAACTATGCCGGTTCCATTCTGGACCAGAATGAACGGCGAAATGTTTCGCACAAGCATGTAACTTATTATAACGGGCGCTATCTGGACCTTGTAGACCTTTTACTACAGCTACTCCCATGCGGCTTGTCAGATAAGGATCTTCACCATAAGTTTCTTGCCCGCGTCCCCAACGTGGGTCACGAAAAATATTAATATTAGGCGTCCACATAGTTAGTCCTTGATAGCGTTTGTACTGTCCTAATGTGTTGAAGTGTCTGTTTTTGGCTCTTGCCTCATCAGATATAGCATTAAAAACCTCATAAATAAGTGTATCGTCAAAAGATGCTGCCATACCGATGGTTTGCGGGAAGACGGTAGCCAGCCCGGCACGTGCTACACCATGTAAGGCTTCATTCCACCATTCGTATGGTTTAATTCCTAACCGGAGAATGCCAGGTGAGTTGTTTTGCATTAATGATACCTTTTCTTCTATAGTGAGACGTTGTAATAGGTCGGTAGCTCTTTGTTCAGGAGTCAAATTGGGATCTTGATAAGGTAATTGGGAATAGGTAGTGGCGGTTAAACCAATAATGATAGTTAATGTTGCTGTTCGTAAAATATGAGTAAATGTATATTTCATGATTTGTTTTTTCTATAAATTTAGGTGATAAAGAAGAAAGGGAGCAGATCACCAATCTACTCCCTTTCTTGTTACGGGTACTTAAATTCTATTTTCTCCATTTGAGGGCTCCTGATGAGGATATACCATCAAAGGTGAAATTAAACATATAGTTTTCTTCTTCCGCGGTTGGGGCAGTGAATAAACCTTTTTCGTCTGTAGCTATGGTAATAAGCCCATCTAAAGGATAAGTTAGAGCTTTATCTCCTACTTTAGTCCATTCAAAATTTGTACGATAAGAGTTTTTTACTCCGGCTGTTCCATCTGTTCCATTAAGGAAGATAGAGCCTTTACCTGCAACGTACGGAGTAATTACAGAACCATCTGCTGCTGTTGCCTGCATCGAAGGTCCGAATACTGTATTTTCGACGATTAAAGAAACGGTATTGCTTCCCATACGGAACAGGGCCCAGTCTGCTTTATCAGTTCTGTCTACCGGAGCATAACAAAATGTACAATCGCTAACAGTCAGTGTAGGTGAATTCTTGCTAGAACGTAAGTCGCATAATTGTACGATATTGGTAATAGTACAGTTAATAAAATCAATTTCATCCATTGTGGCAGCAGCTTTATTGTTGGTCGTGACAACGGCTTGGTCACCAATACCATTGATGGTGCAACTGTTAAATAATACTCTGTTTATACCATCTTCACCTTGGAGACGTGCAATAGCACGATATCCTTCAATGCGACAGTTTTTGAAGGTGAGTTCTCCTACCATCGATTTACTACCGTTTACATTATATACTTGTCGGCCTCCAAACCCTTTATCTGTCCATTCAGCTATAGGTAATTCGTTTGCTTTATCACTAATGAAGTCAATATCGGTGAATGAAAGTTTTGCTATATTCGCTCCACTTTCTGATTGCATTGCTCCACTTTGTACAATAATCGCATTACCTTCGAGAGATAAACCAGTAATGAAGTTAACTGATTTTTTGAATTTTAGCGGAGTATCACTACTTGTTTTGTATTGGTATCCTCCTTGAAGAACAACGGTCAATCCTTCTGTTTCATCTAATTTTGCTTTCACTTCTTCTGAAATTAGAATGTTAGGATCATCATAACCGCGTAAGTCTATATACATTCCTTCTCCATATTTCTCATCGAAATTTTCGGATTCTCGAGTGGTAAAGTTCAATTTTCCTTCATAGTTGGCTCTAATCAGTTCTTCTCCCGAATATGCTGTTAAGGTATAGGCAGTATTGGGTTTCAAACCGTAAATAACCTTTTGTCCGGAAGCATATTCTTCGTCGGTAATAGAAACGATGATTGGTTCACCTTCAATCTCTGTTGGAGTGATTTCTAGCGCTGTAATTTGATTTCCCCCACTTGACCAGGTAGGTAGGGCAGCAATATCAATTGTACGGATACTAACTAATTTTGTAGGGTATACTACACTGATTGCTTTTGTCTCATAATATTCAGATTGGAGTTCTGAACCGATAGCTTTGATCTTAACACCATACTTCTCATCCCATTCTACTCCTTCGAAAGTATAAGGAGAAGTAGAAGTAGTGGCTTCGTCATATTTCGTGCCGATCAATGTACCGTCTTCGTTTTCTCCTGTCATTTTAAAGAGTATGATTTCATAGGAGGAGGCACCTTTTATATTATCCCAGGTAACAACTATATTATTATTTTGTGATTCAATAGTGGCCACAGGTCTGAATAGGCGGGGAGTCGTTCCCAGATCATCATCGTTACAGCTTGCTAAGCCTGCTCCAATGAGCAGACTTAATACAATATATTTGAAATATTTAATCGCTTTCATATCGTTCTTTTTTATTTATTACGGATTCCATATCCATCGTTAGACAAAACTCCTGCACTGTTAGAAACCTTAGATGAAGGGATAGGCATAACGTAAGGAGCCGGTTTGTTCACCAAAGAAGAAAGATCTTCTGTTCCATTGATTAATACTCCATCGGTAATCCCATAGAAACTATACAATGCACTTTCTAATACCGTACCTTTTTTTATGTCATTACCATTTTCGTCTTGTCCGTAAGGTTTATTAGTTGTTGGGTCAGTAGATGATGAAGAGATAAACTTTTTAGCAAAATCTATACGATACATTTTATCTTTTGCACTGGTAAATCCTGATTTAATCTCGTCATCCTTGATTGTTTCTGCGCTCTTATAAGGTTCAACTTTTGCATCACGTGCCGTGAAGATATCATTGTCAAACTTTAACATTCCATTCTCGAATTGAAAGTAAAGGGAGTTGGCCACACCAGTATCTGCTATTTCCAAATCTTTGTTGTATATAAATTCTCCGTTAGCTTCTTCCAATTGTTGGGCGTTCTTCCCTTCTTCAATCATCCATTCAATAGTCTGTACAGCTGCTTTAGCGTATTCATTCCAACGTATAAGGTCGAATTTACGGATACATTCACCTCCAAGTTCCCATGCACGTTCGTTTATGATCGCCTGCTTGAAATCGTTGTAGGATGTTAGTTGATTAATGTACTCATCAACTTTCTGAGATTTACTTTCTGCATTTGCAAATGCACGTTCGCGTACCCGTTTCAACATTTGCTTAGCTTCGTCTGTCGGCCCATTGTTAATTTCGTTGTCAGCTTCGGCAAGTAATAACAGTACATCTGCATAACGAAGTACTGGCCAGTTAACCCCTGTATTTTTAGTTGCACTAGAGGTAGTCATATCCATACGACACCATTTACCAATAGTAATACCAGTAGGATCACATGCATTTTGCGTATTATCTCCTAAGAATTTATAATTAGCGCAAGTTACTGCAAGACGTTGGTCTTCTTTATCGAATGAACAAGCATATTTAGGAGAAAGGCCTACTTGAATAGTTGTTGTACCTTTACTACCTCCTGTTACGGTAACACCTATACACCAAGCAACATCGCCACCACCATTCTGAACAAAACCATTTTCGTAAAGAACATCACCATTAGCACTGCTGGATGAGTTTATTTGATTATAAAAGATACTTTTGAAATCATTAGTCAGAGCACGGTCCTTTTCTTTGATTAATTTGCGGCAATAGGCTTGTGCCAACTTATAGAAATCATCACTGGCACTTGCAGTCTGTTTAACGCCATTTTCGTCTGTATAGGTAACAGGAGTGATTTGGCCGTCTATAGTACAACGGCTCATAGTGCCATCTGCTTGCATAGAATATCCGGCACGGAACATTGCTAATTTAGCTATAAAGCCCATAGCAAACTCACGGTTCATTAGTTCTACACCATTCTCGAGTTTATCTGCCCATTTCATTGAACCTTCTACATTAATAAGATCCTGAATGATATGAGAATAAATAATATTCTTGTCTACACGAGGGGTATTGTTGTTTTCTCCATATTTAGAAGGAGTGATGGAGAAGGGGACATCTGCCCAAAAATTACAAAGCAGAAAATAACGATAGGCACGCAAACAATAAGCTTCACCCAATAATTGACTCATTTCTGCATTTCCATTTTTATACATGTCACTGGCCTCTATTCCTTCTATTACTTGATTGGCGAAGTCAATAGCATTGTAGTTGTGCTCCCAACAATTTTTGATGTCATTAAAATCTCCGGCGTTTAATGCCCAAATACCACGACGGTCATTATGAGCAATCGCTTGTGCTTTGCTAACAAAGAACATCTCGACGTCGGTATTCTGCATCCAGGCGTTAGACATACGGGAGGTATATGTATCTTCACAGAAGAATGAATAAATATGGTTAACCATTTTACGGGCGTCCGTAGGGTTTGAACACAGATACTCTTGGGAATCATTTGATAGAGTTTCCGTATCAAGGAAGTCGTTGCATGAAGTACTCAGGAACATTGTACTTATTATAGCTGCAATATATAATAGTCGCTTTTTCATTTTATAATAATGTTAATTGAAAATGATTAGAATGTAATGTTAACACCCGCTGTCCACGAGAAAGCCTTAGGATAGGCTGAATAATCAGCACCTGGAGTAATACCACTTGTTTTACTATTACGGATAGAAGAATTGACTTCTGGGTCATATCCGCTATAGTTGGTCCAAGTCCATACATTATTTAATGTACAATAAAGACGTAATTGACTACAAGCAAATTTTTTTGTCCATTCTTTAGGTAAGGTATATCCTAATGTTAGGTTTTGCAAACGTAGATAGGAACCGTCCTCTATAGCCCATGAAGTAACTAATGGATTTCCGTCCGGAATTGTCAAAGGAGACCAGTAACTTTTGTTTTCATTCATCGATTTTAATGTTTCATAATCAGTTACTATTTCACCCGATGTACGATCTAAGTATGTCCAGGCAGAACCAGCGCCCATATATTCACGTAGATTGGCGTAAGTTGTTCGGTAGGATTGTGTACTTGCAATTTTGTCCATATTATAGATCTGATTACCGTATACCCAGTTAAACATAACTGATAAATCTAAACCTTTCCAAGTTGCATTAAGACCAAAACCACCTGTATGTTTAGGAGCAGTACGACCAATGATCTGACGATCATTTTTGTCTATGTCACCGCTTTTATCAAGATCTTTTAGTTTCATAGCGCCGGGACGTACTCCAGCATTTGATCCAGATAGATAACTATTGTTAGGTATTCCTTCTTTTAGTATAAAATTACCTTTATTATCGAACTGGAATTGAGTTCTACCATTTGCATCAGTGTAGGTCACGAAATCATCTACTCCATAAATTCCATCATAAACGAAACCATAAACCAATCCTAATGGCTCACCTACTATTACGCGATAATCGTCTTGTTCTTTGGTATCTGATGAAAAACCACCTGAGTTGTAGGACATTTCGTTTGTACCGGCTAATTTGTCAACCTTGTTTCTGTTGATACCAATATTGAAATTGGCAGATAACATGAAGTCTTTTGTTTGAATAATGGTTGCATTTAAACTTAGTTCGACACCACGATTTGAAGTTTGGCCTATGTTTTCTTGTACGCTGGAGTATCCCGGAGCTACAATTTGTCTCTCAACTAACAAATCTTTTGTTGTATTCCAATAGAAATCCAGTGTACCTGATATCCGTTCGTGTAAAAATCCAAAATCTAAACCGCCATTTCGTGTGATTGTCGTTTCCCATTTCAGGTTAGGATTGGCCATTTGCGAATTGGCAAGCGTGTAGTGAGGATTTAGGTAACCTCCGGCTCCATAATATTTGGATGATGAATATGCCTTATAAAGTGTTTCGTACATACCACTACCAATACGGTTGTTTCCAGCTTGCCCATAGCTGAAGCGAAGCTTTAAGTTCGATAACCAATTTTGGGTTGGTTCCATAAATTCCTCTTGACTAATTCGCCATGCGAGGGCGGCAGCGGGAAATATACCCCAACGATTGCCTCTTATGAATTTGCTGGAACCATCCGCACGTACAGTAACAGTTGCTAAATATCTGTCTTTATAGCCATAATTTAAACGACCGAAGAAAGAAGCTGTTTTATCAGGTTGTCCCAATGTACTACTGATAGTTCTTGAACCTGTCTCACCTGAATTGGATGCCATACTTGCAAACATTTTCTCTGGAGTAATTTCGCTTTGGAAATATTTTCCGACCATGGTGTTAGATTCGTTATTACTTACTACAATTTCTTGTCCGACCATTAAATCAACGTCATGTATTTGATTGAACGAATGTTTCCAGTTTATTGTATTGGTAATACGGTATTTATAAGTGTCTTTTTTATTCCATTCGCCCATTGGCAACTTATTACCATCCTGAATAGCTTTACTACTTTTTGCACCATACCAGTCTTTTTGTTGGAAAAATGTATAATCATATCCTCCTTCAAGACGGTAAGTAAGACCTTTCAGAATATTCCAAGTTACGCCTCCTGTAAAGTTGAAACGTCGTTCTTGTTTTCTTCTCCAATATTGATCTACTTTTTCTTGTAAAGTCATTGTATCATTTTGGTATTGTTCGAGCTCTTCGTCACTCATGTCACTTGTATCTACATCTGTGAAATCATAGAAACCGTTAACTGGTGCTTTCATCAAAGCATCGTAAGAACGGATCTTATAAGTACCACCACCTGTACCTACGCCTTTAACAGTAGTGTCAGATATACGCGTACCGAAATCAAGTTTTAAACCTTTGGTAATTTCGTGATTTAACTTGAAATTCAGATTAAAACGGTTATAACCGTTGTCTTTCATCAAACTACCATCATTAATGTAAGTACCGCTTAATGAGAATTTAGTTTTGTCATTGCCACCAGTTATACTGATATTGTGCGATTGTGATAAGTCGGGATGACCGAACATTTCATCTTGATAATCGGCTGCTTCTTGGTATTTATAAAGGTCAAGGTCTCCAAACGCTCCAAAACGTTTCTCAAAACTTGAAATACTGTTTCTCATAGCAGCTTTTTCGTAGTTGAACATTACGAATTCGTAAGGATTCATTACATCGATTTTTCTTAATAGCTTTTTGCCTTGAATGTATCCATTATAAGAAACTTGAGTCTTTCCTCCTTTTGCACTTTTGGTTGTAATTAATACTACACCGTTTGCACCTTGTGAACCATAGATGGCAGTTGAAGAAGCATCTTTTAGTACTGTGATGTCTTGAATATCTCCCGGAGCTACGTCACTAATACTCGATACAGGGAATCCGTCTACGATGTACAAAGGAGAGTTATCTCCGGTGATTGACCCCCCACCGCGTACGCGGATAATCATTTCTGCATCGGGAGAACCGTCTGATGTTGTAATTTGTACACCAGCCAGACGACCGGTTAATGCTTGTGCTGCAGAACTTACAGGAATCTTGGCAAGTTCACTACCTTGTACGGTACTGACAGAACCAGTTAAATCTTTTTTCTTAACACTTCCGTAGCCGATAACTACCACTTCATCAAGGGATTGGGCGTCATCATACAATATCACATTAATTGAATTTTGTCCTTTGACTGCAACATCTTGAGTTTTCATACCTATGTAAGATATGATAACATTAGCTTTGGAAGGAACTTTTAGGCTGAAATTACCATCCAAGTCGGTAATAGTACCATTGGAAGTATTTCCTTTTTCTACGACAGAAGCACCGATTATAGGTTCACCGGTCGCATCTTTCACATTACCTTTGAGAGTAATCGTTTGCGCGGAAACGCTGAGCGATAGAGCTGCAAATAACATAAGCAGCACGATTCGCATGTTTTTCACTTGGTTAGACATTCTTTGCATGTTTACTTTTAGTTTATTAAAATGATTGTTTTTCTTAGTTACACCCATGTAGAGTGTTAATTGATCGCTACAAAAGTATACGGATGTGAACTATGAGATGTGCAATATTTGTTTTTAGGGTGGTATTTTTTGTTTTAAGACGAAAAGTACTACTTAATCAGCTGTTTACAGAACCAATTATTGGTCACTATGTCCTGCTCTTTTGTACGCCAGTGACCTGTATCGTGAGCGATAAACAATTGTTTGGGAGCAGTGATGACATTGTAGGCAGAGAAAGTGGAAGTGGGAGGACAGGTAGGGTCATTGTATCCCCACGAATAATATCCGGGTGCTTGAATAAAGCGTGCGAAATTGACCACATCATAGTAACGGGACGTTTCAATCTTTTCGGGTTTATTGTTCAATAACTGATTTTGAGGGGCAAACATGGCTGGCCATCCTCCCGCGCGCCCATGAAGATAACCGGTCACATCACAAAGAGCAGGATAGAAAGCTACGAGTGCCTTAACTCGGGAGTCTAATCCGGCAGTAACCATTGCCAATGCACCGCCCTGGCTTCCACCGATGACACCTAAGTTCTCTCCATCATATTCGGGCAGGCTACACAAAAAATCGAGCGCACGTATACAGCCGGTATATACACGACGATAGTAATAGTGATCTTTACTATCGAGATTATAGAAGGCATAGTTGTTTAATACACCTTTACTCAGATTGGCATACAGGTTATCCGGTAGTGTTTGCGGAATACCATGAATACCGATGGCGAGGGTGATCATTCCTTTTTCTGCAAGTGTCATTTCTGCCGGCTGCTTCTTTACTCCGGCTCCCGGTACACGGAGAACAGCCGGGTATCTGCCTGGCTTTTTAGGTATACAGAGAATGCCATAGAAGTAACTTCCTCTCTGATAGTGTTGTAAACGGACATGGTATACATTGGTTTCCGGAGTACATTGTTCGGGTAACAGAGTAATTAGAGGTTCCATTGGTATACTGGCTGTTTCTGCTTTGGCACGTTCCCAGAACTTGGTAAAATCTTCGGGAAGTGTTGTTGTTGGTTTCAGCTTTTCAGGGCTAAAACCTATATTTACATAGTTGGAATAGGTAATACCATCTACCTCTGTACGGCAAAGACAAGTGATGAAACCAGGTGTTTTCATTGTACCGGCTTTCACTTTGAAGCTACCATTTTTCAGATCGTTACTTCCTGTTTGGTTAGGGGGGAGTTTTTCTGGACCTATTTCATAGATGAGTGGAATGTTTTTGAGCACTATGTTTCCACGTATAACTCGAATAGTAAATGATGCCTGTTCGCCTGTGCGGTATGTCCAATCGTCGTGATCGGGAGTAATCTCGATATGGACATAGTCTTTGATATTTGTCTTTTGAGCGAAAGATGCTACGTGACAATACAATAAAGTAAGAATGAGTAGTATGTTTTTCTGGTTCATGATATAATGATTAAATGTTGAAACAAAGTTAATGGAGTTTGCGTAGTTTTTTGTAGAAATAATGTTTCTTTTTGCGAGTATATGTACCAATTATTCTACCTTGAAATAAAAAAGCTATACTATCTTTGTCACTCTGAGTTTATTAATCGTATAAATGAAATGAAAAGAAGTTTATGTTTTTGGTTATTGGCAGGAATATTTCAAATAGGTGTTGCACAGACTTTTTATCCTATATGGAATAATAACATGCCAAACAGTAAAGGTATTACTGTGAAAGATAGTATTGCTAATGAGCGGGTATACCAGGTAGGTACACCTGGAGTGTATGTTTTTGAACCTTCGAAAGCAGAAAATAAGAAGACTGCCGTGTTAATTATTCCGGGTGGGGGATATGCACGTCTGGCTTATCAAATTAGTGGATGGCAGTTGGCTAAATGGTTTAATACGTTTGGGGTTACTGCTTTCGTTCTTAATCATCGTATGCCACAATCACCGGATGTGATAGTGAGTTATCAGGCTCCTTTGGAAGACGCACAACGGGCAATGAGGTACATTCGTTTTCATGCGGCAGATTATGGCATTGATATCGATAAGGTGGGAGTAATGGGGTGTTCGGCAGGAGGACATCTTTCGGCTTGTCTTTCTACATTTTCAGAGGATTGGGGGGCTGGAGGAGACGCATTGGATAAAGAGTCTTTCCGTCCTGACTTTACGATACTTATTTCTCCTGTGATTTCAATGGGGGAAACGGCTCATAAAGGAAGTCGGGATAATCTCTTGGGAAAGGATCCGTCACCGGAATTATTACATCAGTTTTCTTGTGATGAACGTGTGACAAATCAGACTCCACCGGCTTTTATTGTACATGCTACTGATGATCGGTCTGTTTCTTCTCTCAACAGCATTCTCTACTATACTGCATTGAAACGAGTGGATATAAAGAAAACAACTCTGCATGTTTTTCCGGAAGGAGGGCATAGTATCGCTTTACGTAATAATCCGGGGACAACTAATCAATGGCCCATACTGGCAGAGGAATGGCTGGGGGGAGTGATAAGTGATTAGCGGTTAGTGATTAGTGATAAGTGATAAGTGATTAGCGGGCGGCATTATAATCACGCTGCATAGCACTAATCACTAATCACTAATCACTAACCGCTAATCATTAATCATTGATTTCACTACTTCCGCTGTGTCTATAATGTAATCCGGGTGGAAGCCTTCCAATTCTGTACGTGGACGAAATCCCCAGGTAACTCCACAAGAGGTGACTCCTGCATTGATGGCAGTCTGCATATCTACGCCCGAATCTCCGACATAGAGAACTTCTTTTTTTTCAACGTTTGCTATTCGCAGGATATCTTCTACAATTGCTGGATCCGGTTTTACTTTCACTCCATCCCGTTGTCCCAGTACAGCTATGAACCGGATGTTTGGAAAATAATGAGCTACGAGCTTCTCTGTAGCTGCCTGATATTTATTAGACGCAACCGCCAACTGTATTCCTTTGGTTTGTAGTGCTTCTAATAAGGTTGGAATTCCGGGATATGGTTTGCTCTCGTCTGCATTGTGTTTGTCGTAATGGGGTACGAATTCCTGACGTACACGGAGTACATTTTCTTCTGTTTTTTCTCCTTCCGGCAGGGCACGCTCAAAGAGCTTGTTAATTCCGTTACCAACCATGAAGTTGTATTCTTCTATTTTATGTATAGGATATCCCAATTTTTTAAGTGCATGGTTCGTACTGTTTGCCAGATCGGCGATTGTATTTAGTAGTGTTCCATCTAAATCGAATATAACAAGTTTCTTCATTTTTTTTATTTTAATAATCGTTCTGCAAATGTAGGAAAACAAATATGCCCCTGCAATAGTTTCTTTTTGCAGAGGCATAAATTCATTTACTTGAAGCTGTTATTTATATTTTTAAGGCTTCTCGTTTCATTTCTTTGTGATACGGAACCAATCAACATCCGCCCAGCCACCGTCATTCGTTACCAAGGCAGGACGGGTACAGAATGTTCCTATTTTAGCTCCGATCCATTTGCCCTCTCTGGCTTGGAATGGTTTTCCTATTTTCTGGAATTTCTTACCATCGGTGCTATAACTGAAGTCGCACATTACTATAAGGTCATATCCACCTTCACTCTTGCCGATTTTCTTACCGTCACTGCTGAATTTAACTCTCAGATATACTGTGTTGTTTTGTAAATCAACAGCTTCATTTACTTCTTCCGGTGTTCCTTTATCTGCTTTTTTGCAGTTTAATTGTGAGAGCACAAGCCCTTTATCCGTGTTTTCAAGAATTAACCCGGCATAATCCATACCCATAACTACAAGTCCGGTACGTTCACCTTTGTATTTGGTTGTAGGCTTGAAAGTCAACTTCATTGTTGCCGTGAAGTTATTTGAAGGAGTTTTCTGTAGTAGTAGGTTGGCTACGTCCCAAAGGTTCTTATACTCATTCACTACCGGATAAGAATAGAGACGTACATATCCATGATCACCTGCATAATATGCCCATTTTTCATTGATATTGGCATGCCATTGCCATTGCGGAGAAAGCGTGTATCCATTAAATTCGTCACTTTCTTGTGGTGTACAGATAGGATAGGTTTTACCGACATTTGGTTTTTTATAAGTTAGTACGGGTTCGCCACAACCATCTCCGTCTGTATCATTACCGATTACTGGCCAGTCGTTTATCCATTTCATCGGTTGAAGATGTACGATACGACCGTATGCACCTACATCCTGAAAATGCAGGAACCAGTCTTCTCCCGTTGGAGTATCTACCCATGCTCCCTGATGAGGACCATTGACCGGAGTATTACCTTGTGCTAATACCGTTTTCCACTCATATGGACCGTAGACATTTTTAGAACGAAGAACAACCTGCCAACCTGTTGGTACACCACCTGCCGGATGGAATATATAATAGTAATCACCTCGTTTGTAGAATTTAGGTCCTTCACAGGTTTCGTGGGCTTCATGTCCGTCAAATACAATTCTTGACTGTGTGATGGCCTTGGTAGCATCTGCATTCAGTTCACAGATAGCAATGACGCTTTTTAGTCCGGCACGACTTCCTGCATAGGCGTGTACGAGGTATACCTTACCGTCTTCATCCCATAAAGGGCAAGTATCGATGATACCTTTTCCTGCTTTTACAAGTACTGGTTCGCTCCAAGGGCCTTTCGGATCACGCGCTTTCACCATGAATGCACCTTGATCAGGATCTCCCCAAAAGATATAGAATTCTCCGTTATGATGGCGGATGGCTGGTGCCCATACACGATTGCCATGTTCCGGATGTTCGGGAGTTTCGATGGGAGGGAGGGCGTAAGGAACAGCAGCACCTATGATGTTCCAGTTTACAAGATCCTTTGAATGAAGAATTTGCAGGCCGGGGAGGCAGTTGAAGCTGGATGAAGTCATATAGAAATCATCTCCTACACGGCAGACATCCGGATCGGAATAATCGGCATAAAGGATTGGATTTTTATATGTTCCGTTTCCCTGGTCTGCAACCCATACTTCGGACACATAACTTTTCTGTGCTATGGCCGGGGTTGTCATTAATAGGCAGAGGCCTAAGGTCTGTGCTAATCTTTTCATGGATTGTTTTTTATTATTTAGTTATGTTATAGAATTCTTGGTTACAAATATAAGTCTTCCAGATAAAAGCAGTGATGAATAATCGATTGCTTTGGAGGATTTATTGTGCATTAATGTGGAATAATTAGATACTAAAATGCCCCTACTTGCATTTAAACAGGTAAGGGCACTTGCAGTTATATTTTTGAATAGAAACTTATTCCATGTATGCTTTGGTTGTTTCTGAAGAACCATCATCCATAATCTTTTTGATAATGTTCAAACCTTTGGCAGGTTCGCTCAGTCTCATACCAAGAACATTATAATATTCTGTAGCGATTACTTGTTTTTCAACTGCTGTATCTGAAATACCTGTGCCACTGGTAGCTTTGCGGAATGTGAAACCATAGAATCCTAACTTAGTTCCTGCACCAAAGAAATAATAAGTATGTCCAGCTTGTACTTTGATCGTTTTTCCTTCTGTAACTTTTTCTGCAACTTCATAAGGAAAGCCAGCCATTACATTTTCCGTTAGGTCTGTTCCGTTGTCAAGAACATACATCTTCTTGGCATTACCTAATTGATATGCTAAATCGAGTTCTCCGTCTTCACTTACCTCGAATTTGTAAAGACATCCTGTTCCATCTGCTATGACAGGATTATTACCTCCTTCAAAACGAGCAGTGAATACTTCATTAAATGGATTATCATGTTTCTTTATAGTATAAGTATTGGTTCCAAATGTTAATGTAACACCCGGTACAGACGTTATACTACCTAAATCGGCGCTACTAATAGAAGATACCGTAAGATTGCCATCAGTATCTAAGAATTGTTCTCCTACAGAATAAGTTCCTTGTGCATTCGCTGTAAATACGCCAGCTACAAAAGCCATTGCGAGAAGTAATTGTTTCTTCATAATAATAATTTTTAAGTTATACAATAATGTTCTTTGTTTATTACTGTACAAAAGTATGAAGTATTACCTCTCGCAATGGGTAATATTTGTTCGAATAGGGTGTAATATTTGTTTTTATTGCTTTATTTTGATCACACAAGGATGTTCCAACCCTTCTTTCCACTCACGAATATAGGCGAACCATGCTTCCGGAGTTTTGTAGCCGAATGTTTCTTTCATTGAAGTAAATGTGGTGTGATATGAGAAATGGTTATCTCCTTTGGTTGTTAGGGTATAGAGATAGTTGGGTTTGTCTTTCACTTCTTTTACTACATATTTCTGTGGTATGCAAGTAGCTAACCCTACAGTTTCTTTTGCATATTTTACAGTATCATTTACGGGCCAGTCTGTACCCCAGCAACCGATAAGCCCCTTATGATCAGAATAAGATACGGAACCTTCAATGTCTTGTACACCGGTGCAGAATATTTCATCCTTCAGAGGTTCTTCAAAAAGAGCTTCTACCTTCATGTCGCGGTGCCCGGCATAGAGGGTGTAACGGGTAGTCATATTCAATTCAGAACCTTGATATTGCCAATCGGTTACTTTTATTTCAGCAATAGTACGGACAGGACCGTAAGCAATGATACTCTCTGTGAGTGTACTTACAGGTTCTATGTGCAGTGCTTTTTTTCCATTCCAACCCTTTAGTGCACCTACGCCGCAACTACCGCTTACACGTAGTACATCATCACCAAAACCACGTGCCAATTGTTCATCGGTAGGATAAAACTGTGATTCTTTAATCTCAAAGCCTTTATTGAATTTTCCGTAGATATCTACGGTTTGTTTATGGTCAAAGTATAAACGGTAGGCTACCAGTTCCGATTCAAATGCAGGACCATGGTGGTGCATCTGGTTATAGATGTTGGCAGTACCCGGGATGGTCACGGAATGAACAGGAACATGCTTCCCTTTTTTATCACTTACCATCATTTCTGCATATACACGTGGTTCGTATTGTTTATTACTTTTTTCTGATGACAGGGTGATTTTCAGTGTTCTCTTACCTTTGGCAGGCAAATCGATAACAAATGCAAGTTCATCTGCGCGGCGATCTCCATTCAGGTCATCCAGTTGTGATGGTATTTCTGTAGTACCATCTATTACTGTTGCTGATTTAATGCGAAATCCGGGGTTGATATCCTTTAGGTTGATTACTACCGTTTCATCAGATTTTGCCTGTTTCCAGGGGTTACTCACTTCTACTGTGATTGTCTTTTCATTGCTCTGTGCCAGAACTACTAACGGGCAGGAACATAGAAATAATAAAGCGGTAAAAAGGTTTCTTTTCATGTTTTTCTTTATTGTTTTATTGTTGAGTGAATGTCAATGTCGTTTGTTTATCACAGAGTTGTACAGAGAATTGCCTGGTTGTTAATAATAGAAACTCAGTTTTACTGTGGCGAACTCCTCTGCAAATGTAAGCTAAAAAAAGCAGACAGCCCTGTTAGTGATGATAAAAGGACTGTCTGCTTTGATCTAATCTATGTAAATGTGGTTTTACTTTAGGGTTAGATTGGTGCCCTGAGCACCTACCTGCTTATGTAGTTTACCATCTATCCGAATGTTCTTTGCATTTTTTATTTGGAGTGTGGGCCCGTTACTTTGCGTTTCGATGTAGATGTTGTCTAAAGTCACGCCATCTGCCTGGCTGATAACAGCGCCTTCGGCAGCATCTGTAATTACAACATTTTTCACTGTTATATTCTGGATAGGCATTTCGGGTAACCCATTGAAAAACATGGCACGCCCGGAGCCTTTACAATTAATATTTGTAATATGGATATCTTTGAATGCAGGAGTCTCTTCGGTTACGGGTGGCAAATCTGTTTTCGTATTTGCTGCACGTTCTTCTTCTGTTTCTTCTCCCGGCCCCTTACCACCATAGAACAAATCGAAAAGCAATGGTTCATTCGGAATGTTAATCATGTTAATATTATTGATGTAAATTCCTTCTACTACTCCACCACGCCCACGGGTACTTTTGAAACGAAGACCTACGTCTGTACCTAGGAAAGTACAATCTGTTACGTATATATTTTTTACACCTCCGGACATTTCACTTCCCACTACGAAACCACCATGCCCGTGTAGTACTGTATTGTTTTTTACTAATACATTCTGGCAAGGTTCTCCGCGGCGGCGACCGTCCTCATCTTTTCCGGATTTGATACAGATCGCATCATCTCCGGCATCAAACAGACTGTTGATGATAAGAGCATTCTTACAGGATTCCAGATCAAGTGCATCTCCGTTTTGAGAATACCAGGGATTGAATACTTTTACATTATTGATTGTGATATGTTCGCATGACAATGGATGTAGACACCAGCTGGGAGAGTTCTTGAATGTAACGCCTTCCAGCAACACTTTCTTACTTTTTACAATATTGAGTAGTACCGGGCGTAACCAGGGACGGATTTCATTCCATTCTTCATCAGTGTTTATCCCTTCGGGAACATTGAAGTCTTTACACGCTAAGGCACCCTTCAATGCACCGGCTGTTGGATACCATATCTTTTCGGATGCGTCCGTTACACCGCCCGATTTGACAAGCTTACTCCATTGAGAAGCAGTAAGTTTGTCTCTTTTAACCGGTCTCCAGCTATCTCCCGATCCGTCGAATGTTCCATATCCTGTGATAGCTATGTTTTCTGCATTGCGTGCCGAGATGGGAGATTGGCAACGCCGTGTTTCCAATCCTTCAAAGGAGGTTTCTATTATAGGGTATGCATCAAAGTCATCTGTGAAAAGAATCATTGCATTACGTTCTGTATATAAGTTTACATTATTCAGAAGTTCGATAGGACCCGTTAGCCACAATCCCTCCGGAATGACAACTTTACCTCCGCCTTTGGCATTGACAGCTTTAATTGCTTCATTGATGGCCTTTGTGTTTAGAAATTTCCCGTCATTTTTAGCTCCGAATGCAACAATGCTTATTGTATAGTCCGGAAATGCAGGTTGCTCTACAATAGGCATATCAAAAGGGAGATCCTTATAAATACTGTTGTCAATTACATTTCCTTCTTGAGCGCATGTCCGATTCCCTTGTGAGAGGGGGAGGCATATAGCTGTTAACAGCAGGAGCTTTTTCGTTAATGTGTTCATTTAAATTATCTTTCTATGGATTAATACTAAGGGTTGTCTTCACTTGATAACCGAAGAGGTTTATTATCCTTTGGCAGACTACTCTCCCGAGCGATCTACCGGAATGGATAATAAGATTCATGTTAACCTAATTCTAACCTTAAATAAATATTATGAAAAAACCTCTTAATTATCTGGTGCAAATATAGAGTCGATAATCCCGTTAGATGTGTACAATCTGTTGGTTTAGGTGGATTTTTTGTCATTTTCGGCTTTTCTTTGCACACTTCTCGTGTTTTTATGCAGAAAGTTCCTATATTTGCAACCTAATTTAACTATTTAAAAGGTATGAGTTACAATTTGTTGAAAGGAAAAAGAGGTATTATCTTCGGTGCTCTGAACGACCAGTCTATTGCCTGGAAGGTAGCAGAGAAAGCCGTAGAAGAAGGTGCAACTATTACATTATCAAATACTCCTATGGCCATACGTATGGGCGAAGTAAACGCTCTGGCCGAAAAATTGAACTGTGAAGTTATCCCTGCTGATGCTACCAGTGTAGAAGATTTGCAGAATGTATTTAAAACTTCTATGGATGTGTTGCACGGTCAGATTGATTTCGTTCTTCATTCTATAGGCATGTCTCCTAATGTACGTAAAAAACGTACTTATGATGATCTTGATTATGGAATGCTGGAGAAAACGTTGGATATATCAGCTGTTTCTTTCCATAAAATGATTCAGGCTGCCAAAAAGTTGAACGCTATTGCAGATTATGGTTCAATTCTTGCTTTGAGTTATGTGGCTGCTCAGCGTACATTCTATGGTTATAATGACATGGCGGATGCAAAAGCACTGCTTGAGTCTATCGCTCGTAGTTTTGGCTATATTTACGGGCGTGAACATAGTGTGCGTGTAAATACTATTTCCCAGTCACCCACATTTACTACAGCAGGTTCGGGTGTGAAGGGAATGGATAAACTTTTCGATTTCTCTAATCGTATGTCTCCATTGGGTAATGCTACTGCTGATGAATGTGCTGACTACTGTATCGTAATGTTCTCTGATCTTACTCGTAAAGTGACTATGCAAAATCTCTATCACGATGGTGGTTTCTCCAGTGTAGGTATGAGTCTTCGTGCAATGGCTACTTATGAGAAGGGACTCGATGAGTATAAAGATGAAGAAGGAAATATCATTTACGGATAAGAAGCATTATAAGTTATAAAAATGATAAGACTAAGAAATCCTCTTCTCTTTATTATATTATGTGTATTCGCCGTAGCCTGTCGGATGGGTACGGGGGAGAATACGCTATTGCATAATGAGGAGAATGGGATTTCCATAGTTCGCTATGATAAGCTGCTGAACGAGTATGTGCGTTCCAATAGTTTCTCCGCTCTGCAAAAAATGAATATGGAGTACCGTCAGCCTACCAAGATTTTGATTGAAGAGGTTCTTGGGTTGGGGCAGGTTAATGATGATACCATTTCTTTGCGGCTTCGGACTTTTTATTCGGATACTACTTTGCTTCGACTGATGGCAGATGTGGAAGCTCGTTTCCCTGATCTGGAAGATGTAGAGAAAGGGTTGACCAAAGGTTTTGAAAGACTGAAGAAAGAGGTTCCCGATATCAAAATCCCAAATGTCTATTCACAAATTTCGGCATTCAATGAATCGGTAGTTCTTTCGGATACTTTACTTGGCATTAGTCTGGATAAGTATATGGGGGAGGATTATCCTTTATATAAACGTTTTTATTACGATTATCAGTGCCGTTCTATGCGACCTGACCGCATTGTGCCCGATTGTTTTGTATTCTATCTGATGAGTAAGTATCCTTTTCCTTTTCAGGAAGGAAGTTGTCTGCTCGATATGATGTTGCATTCTGGTAAGATAAATTATGCAGTGCAAAAAATACTGGGATATCGTTCTACAGGTGAGGCTATGGGCTATGGCGATGCAGAAGAAAAGTGGTGCAAGGAGAACGAAAGGAATGTATGGGAGTATATGCTGGCAAATCAGCATCTCTATGCACGTGATCCGATGATAGTGCGTAAGTATATGAAACCTGCACCGTTTACTGCCTTCTTTGGTGAGAATGCTCCGGCATTGATTGGTACCTGGATGGGTACATGTATTGTTTCTTCGTATATGAAAAAGCATAAAGATGTCAGCTTACAGCAATTGCTGGAGACTACTGACTATCATCGTATGCTACAAGAATCAGGTTATAAATAATAGAATAATGTGCCAATATGCCAATGTGCCAATTACCATTCGGCATATCTTCGTTAAATATAGCGCAGCCAATTGGCACATTGGCATATTAGCATATTGGCACATTATTTAATTCATTATTTCTCATGGAAACTGCTCTTTATCTCATTCCTGTAACTTTGGGTGATACTACTATCGAGTCCGTATTGCCTTCTTATAATAAAGAAATCATTCTTGATATCCGTCATTTTATCGTTGAAGATATTCGTTCGGCGCGTCGCTTTCTGAAGAAAGTAGACCGGGAGATTGATATTGATACTCTGACATTTTATACGTTGAATAAGCATACTTCTCCTGAAGACATTTCCGGCTATCTGAAACCGTTGATTGGGGGAGCTTCTATGGGAGTGATTTCGGAAGCTGGTTGTCCGGCTGTCGCAGATCCGGGGGCGGATGTTGTTGCCATTGCTCAGCGCAAGAATCTGAAAGTAGTTCCGTTGGTAGGACCTTCCTCGATTATACTTTCTGTGATGGCTTCTGGTTTTAATGGACAAAGTTTTGCATTCCATGGCTATTTACCTATCGAACCAACCGAACGCGTAAAGAAAATAAAGATGCTTGAGCAACGTGTCTATGCTGAGCACCAGACGCAGCTTTTTATTGAGACGCCTTATCGCAATAACAAAATGGTTGAAGATATTTTGCAGAACTGTCGTCCGCAGACCCGGCTTTGCATTGCTGCCAATATAACTTGTGAAGGCGAATACATTCGCACAAAAACAGTGAAAGAATGGAAAGGAAAAGTTCCCGAACTATCTAAAATTCCCTGTATTTTTCTCTTATACCAATAATATCTTTCAAGTGTTCGTACTCTTCTTCAAAGCATTTACTGAAGAAGTTACGTTCTAAATTTTGTTCTATCTGCTGGAACTGCCAAAGCTTTCCACCTTTAAATTGCGGATTGCAAAGGATAGAGTCATCTTCTATATCAAGAACAAAAAGATAGACGAGCCTGTTGGTCACGGCATTTTCAAAGTGATACATGATGCTGAATGTCGGTTTCAATCCGTTGATACCAGGAAAGGTATTGTGTAAAATTCTTCGACAACCTTCGGCAAGTGATTCTCCGAAGCCGAGGTAACATTCCATTGGAATATCCATTTTACCTCTATCCAACGTAGCTGTTTGAGGGCGTTCACAAAGAAATAGTTTTCCGTGCGAGGCCACTGCGATACGTATCACCGGATTGATATAGCTATTTTTATTATTAAGAGCTTCCAGCGCCGGACTCTTCCCTATCACATCTCCCTGAGTATTGACAATGGGTACGTATTCGGTATGCGCCATCAACTTATTGAAGTAATGGATGCTGATCTGGTTGAAGATAATAGCCAAAACAAAAATGGCGGGAGGAAGGAGATTGAATATGATCCACTTTGCCGGATTTTCAAGAGGGTGTACGAAAAATATTCCCAGACTAATGGCGATAAAGTGTAACACTCCCAGTATCAATACGATGTGTGCAGATACAATGGCTGATTCTGCACCTTGGGCAAACAGACGTTTGGAACAAATCTCTTTCTTTTTCAAGAAATAATTGATGAATCTTTTTTTATGCAGGTAAAGAATCAGCATCGGGATAAGAATGCTTACCTCCACTGTCATTGGCAGAGCGCCGGGAGGAACATAGTCACCTGGAATTAACGCTGCTATGGTTAGTAATACCAGGGTGGCTGTAGAAATGTAAAGGATAAAGTTAGGAATCCGCACTCCCTTACGATGCATTGAACAATACGAATAAAGTAATCCGATACCTGTTCCGATATAGATTGCAGTGTCTTGCGTTATAAATTCGCATAAAACTATGGAAATGATAACGGGGATGTATCCCAATGACATGTTAAATGCGGAAGACAATATTCCTTTATGACTCATTTTAGTATACATTTTGTCTGTTTCCTATAAAACAAACTAATATGGCTTAAAGTTGAGGGTTGAAAGTTAAAATTTGCTCACATGTTTTTCCGCATGATAGGAAGAACGTACGAGCGGAGCGCTTTCTACCTGCTCAAAGCCTTTCTCCAGTCCGATTTTCTTATATGCGGCAAATTGTTCGGGAGTGACGTATTCTGCTACCGGATAGTGCCGATGGCTGGGTTGCAGGTATTGTCCGATGGTGAGAATTTTACATCCGGCCGCCAAAAGGTCATCCATGAGTTCTTCTACTTCTGCCGGAGTTTCTCCCAACCCTGCCATGATGCCACTTTTTGCGGTAGTGTTACTACTGGCTATCCGGTGGATAACTTTAAGGCTGGTATCATAGTTGGCTGCACTGCGTACCAACGGACTGATACGTCGTACGGTTTCCATATTGTGTGAAATGATTTCCGGATGCGCCGAAATAATAGGATCTATTAATTCCATCCGTCCCTGAAAATCGGGTATCAGTACTTCAAGAGTTGTTTCCGGGTTTATTCTTTTTATTTCGGTGATGGTACGTACCCAGTGGGCAGCTCCAAGGTCGGGGAGGTCGTCACGATCCACGGAGGTTACTACGGCATGCGATAACTTCATTAGTGCGATGGATTCTGCTACATGCGTTGGTTCGTTGACATCCAGCGGGAGCGGGCGACCGGTTTGTGTATTGCAGAACTTACAACTACGGGTGCAGATGTCACCGGCTATCATAAAAGTAGCTGTACCTTTTCCCCAGCATTCTCCCATGTTCGGACAACGGCCACTGCTACAAATGGTGTGCAAACAGTGACTTTCTACAATACGCTTTGTTTCTGTGTAACGTGCATTGGCACCGATATTTATCTTCAGCCATTCGGGCTTTCTCATTGGATGTATGATTTATGGTTTGAGAGTTATGATTTATGAATTAGGAAGGTGTGTCAAGAGTAAAATCATCCATTATTAGAACGCGGATTAACGCTAATTTACGCAAAGATTAAGTTAAATCTGCGCTGATTTGCGTTAATCTGTGTTTCTAAAGTTACATATTGATAGCTTGATCCGGCTTTTGACACCCTCATAATTCATTACTTTATAGGTTATTTAAAAAGAAATTGGTCAGTTTCGTGTACAAGTGTTGGCGGGTATTGCCACCATAAATACCATGATTACGATTGGTGTAGACCTGCATGTCGAATTGTTTATCCAGTTGTACCAGATGTTCGGCATATTCGGCACAATTCTGGAAATGAACATTATCATCTGCCATACCATGTACCAATAGGAGATTACCGTGTAGTTTATCGGCACGTGTAAAAGCAGATGCAGCTTTGTATCCTTCTGCGTTTTCCTTTGGCGTGCGCATAAAGCGTTCTGTATAGATGGTATCATAGAATTTCCAGTCGGTTGGTGCAGCCACAGCTACCCCTGCTTTGAATACCGGAGTTCCTTCGCTCATACTCATTATTGCCATGTATCCGCCGTAACTCCAGCCCCAGATGCCAATGCGGTTTTTATCCACATAAGGGAGTGTACCCAGATATTTGGCTGCTTCCACCTGATCTTTGGCCTCTTTTACACCCAGGTTCAGGTAAGTACTTTTTTGAAATTCTGTACCACGTCCACCGGTACCACGTCCATCTACACAAGCAACGATGTAACCTAAACTTGCCATATAGGTTTCCCAGCTGATGGCGAAGTTATCCAACACCTGTTGTGATCCCGGACCGCTGTACTGATACATCAGTACCGGATACTTTTTGGATGCAGAGAAGTCTGCCGGTTTCATCATCCAGCCGTTTAATTCTACTCCCTGGGAAGTCTTAAACTTGAAGAATTCTTTCTTGGGAAGTGCTACTTGTGCCAGTTTTTGTTTAAGTGCATTGTTGGCTTCCAATGTTTTCAGCGTCTTACCTTCGTTGTCATTCAGGGTGATAACAGCCGGAGTGTCAAGGTTGGTGTATGTATTGATGTAGTATTTCATTGTGGGGCTGAACAAAGCACTGTTCATACCTGCTTTTTGAGACAGCTTGGTCTTTTTACCTTTACGGTCTATTTTGTAAACAGCTTGTTGCATAGGGCTTTCTTCGTTGCTGATGAAGTAGAAACTACCATCGGCCTCGTCATATCCCAGAAACGATTCTACTTCATGAGCACCTTTAGTCACTTGCTTTACCAAGTTCCCTCCCATGCTGTACCAATAGAGGTGCGGGTATCCGTCTTTATCGCTGAGGAAACTGAAGTTTTCGGGGTAGAACTGAATATTGTCGAATACGTTTTCGCTGATATAATAGGGTGATTCATCGCGCAATGCCAGTTTGCAAACAGTTGAACGCGGATCGGCAAAGTACATGTCGAAACGATTCTGATGACGGTTCAGCGTCATGATGGCAAGCTTGTTAGGGTCTTGCGTGAAACGGATACGAGGGATGTATCCGTCGGCATCCAATGGCAACTTCATCGTGCGGGTTACTTTTGATTTGATATCGAAAGTACGTACTTCTACCTTGGAGTTCGGATATCCGGCTTTCGGATATTTGTAAGTGTATTCTCCCGGATAATCTTCCAGCCCGTTGATGCGCGGTGATTCTCCGGCAAAGAGTGGGAACTGGTACGAAGGAACTTCCGTTTCATCAAAACGGATAAAAGCCAGCATTGAGTTGTCGGCACTGAATTCGAGTGCCCGGTTAAATCCGAACTCTTCTTCATATACCCAGTCGGGAATGCCATTGAGTACTGCATTCTGTTTGCCGTCTTCCGTCACCTGGCTCTCACTGTTTCCATAGAGTGTTTTTACCAGAAAGATGTTGTTATCCCGTACAAAAGCAATCATTGTTCCGTCAGGAGAAAAAACGGGGGCTTGTTGAGGGCCCCCGTCAGAAAGCCGTTCAATAATGTTGTTTGTCGTTACCCCTTTATCATTACGTTTCAAGGGATATAAGTAATGTACGGCTGTATATGAACGCCTGTAAATGGGCGTTGTTTCAGTTGCGATAAGCAGTTTGGACCCATCCGGAGAAAACTGATAACTGTCAAAGTGTTTGAAATCACACTCGCGGGCTTTGGCCACGTCGAAGATTACTTCTACAGGTTCTCCTGTTTTGAAAGAGTATTTGGTGATTTGGGTACCTTCGTCATTCATCTGTGTGTAGTGCTCACCGTCGGGCATTGGGACTACGTTCCGAATGCTTGCCGGACGATATTTACCGGAAGTTATATCCTTCAGGTCGAGTTTTTTACTACCTTGTGCCATACCTGCCACGCAAGCAAGGAAAAGTAGAAGGGTAAGGGTTATCTTTTTCATTATTTCTTAGTTTTTGCTTCTTATTCCTGCAAAGTTAGTAATAAACTGAAATTCGTCAAAGAAAGGATACTTTTTTATCTATCGTTCGCCAGTACTCGTTATCTTTATTAATTCCCTTTTACAGATTTTATTATAGTAAGGCATATTGGTGTTCTGTTAGAGGTTTCGTCCGGTTAGTTGTAATCGAATGTATCGAAGGTCGTAGCAGGGCCGACGCATTAAAATGCGCTGTCCTGTAAAAGTGTTGACAGGTATTTTTC
>ERZ1108168.445-NODE-445-length-32679-cov-7.054561_pt1 | contig 32679 bp, 35 predicted proteins | sample MGYA00403704_ERZ1108168 | MGnify/ENA primary metagenome ERZ1108168 (study PRJEB35170, sample SAMEA104062421) | human gut metagenome | biome: human gut; feature: human-associated habitat; material: faeces | place: Denmark | collected 2012-06-12 ...
GCACTCCGAGCGTACGCTCAAACGGCTTGATTTCTAAATCCGAAACTTGAGTAAGTAATCCCACGAAAAGTTGTTTTTACGGACTCCAAAGCAACTTGTATGGTTTGTCGGAATAAATATTGAGTACCCATTGTCTGCCTGTCTTTACCCATTTCGCAGGAACTGTAATGAATCGAAAGATAAATCGTTTGACTCGGCTTACCGGTTCAAGATCTTCAAACACGGCTGCAACCTTCTCAATAAGGTAAGCATAAAAGTTTTTAGCCATGGCTGTAAGTAGCAGGAATACTGTATTCTCTTTGAGGAATGAACAGGGAAGATGACTCCACCCGAAATCGTTATTCATCATGTCGAATGTTCTTTCACAGGCTCCACGAGCATTGTAGAAGAGTACAATGTCTTTTTCAGAACTTTCATGGTCATTGGTTAAGATGCACCGATAGGTGTATTCACCATCAAATAGGTCCAATTGGTTGTCCTTACGCTTTTGCCTTTGAATAACAAGTCGGTAGTTTTCTTCTTGCAAAAAGGAAGTAAAAGGTATGGAGGTCACTTCATAATTCTCGAAGTTGATTTCTTCTTTTTTCCAATCTGTGATTTTCGTCATTTCTTCATACAGAGACTGACATTTGCCGGCTCGTATGTAGAACTTGTTGCAGTAGCCATGTGTCATACGGATAATCTCTTCCGAATAAGAACCACAGTCCATCCGGCAACGGTCTATGAATATTCCCCTATCGGCCAAACGACGAAAAGTCCGTTGGAGCGTATCCGCTTGACGAAAACGGACATTTGCGTTTGCGGCCCGATTTTCCACACCAACAATGTTACCACCAATAGTTGCCGTGCCGGGGAAATAACCACGTTTTTTCTTGTAAGAATACTGAGTGTCATACTTTTCTGTGGGAATAAGCTGGTGGTCGAAGTCCAAGTTATAAAGCGTGTTTGGCTTGAGTTGTTCTGTTTGAAGGAGCATATCGAGCATCAAACTATTAAGCTGTTCCGCCTTATTGAAAGCATAGCTTGCTCCTTTTTGGGAAGTATAGTGGATATCCAATTCTGCGAGTTCTTTTATGCCTCTCAATAAAGTATCCGGACTGGGGATTTCAGTATCCGGGCGTAATTCAAGATGTTTGCCAAGGTGTTTGCCGATATCTTCGATGTGGTCACCGCCGCAATAGTAGATCCAAAATAGGCTCGAAATAATTTCGCTATATTGGTAACCGGCGTAGGAAGAACGTAATCCTAAAGATTTATCGATCACGGAATTCAGTCCTAAACGAGAAAATTCATCCATTGCGTAAAATATACCCCCAAAAGGAGTGATATTATCTGATTTTATGGCTATTTTTGTTGTCATATGCACAAGTACCTTTATGGTTTGTTTGGTAGCACTAATTTAGGTGAATCTTGTGACATAACCAAACCTTGAGGATGTTATTCATCCTCAAGTGTTTGGATTCTCTGAAAATAATATGACTGCGGATTTAAGGTAAAACTAAGACCAATAAAATGGAAACAAATAGATATTCTGAGCGATTAGAAAAACATGGCATCAATCCAACAGCCATAAGAATATTGGTACTCAAATCAATATCTGGTAAAAAGGAAATTTTCAGCCTATTGGATTTGGAAGCTGAATTGGAGACTATTGATAAATCCACATTATTTAGAACCTTGGTGTTATTTCAACAGAACAAAGTAGTTCATAGTATTGATGATGGTTCAGGTTCTCTAAAATACTCAGTTTGTGATGAAGAGTGTGATTGTACTCGTGAATGGCTGCATGTGCATTTTTATTGTACTAAATGTAAACGGGCTTATTGTTTGAGAGATATTCCTATACCTTCTGTTGATTTACCTGCGGAATATGTCACAGACAGTATAAACTATGTAATTAAAGGTCAATGTCCTGGGTGCTCTAACTTTGCAAACAAGTTGCAATGAATATGTCATACCTTTGCTCAAAATAATTAATATCTAAATATTGAATCATGAGAAAAGGTGTGTCCTTAGTGAAATTGAGTACGGTAGTTGTTATGCTATTCATCTCAAATAAAAGTTTTGCACAAGAATGTGGTCCGAATTGTCCAGCATGTTCTGGTGGAGCGAGTGGTAGTCTTATCTCACAGAATAATTTGGTAATTTCAGCATTAGGAATGCCAACTTCTGATGATGAGTATGCTGTTGTTAATGTTCGATATGGTATTTTTAAATGGTTGGATGCAGGTGTTGGTTACGGTTTCAAAGCAAAAAAACCGATATGGAGTTTACGTGTTCAGCCTTTAGCTGAGAAAGCGGGCAAATGGCATCCGGGTATAATCGTAGGAACAGGGAGTGTGCGTACGGGAGGGACTGACCAATCCGTTTACGCAATGGCAACCAAGACCTTTGAAATTAGCGAAAAATTTGCATTGCAAGGTTATGTGGGGGCAGCCTCCATATTTAAAGATTTCAATAAGCCTTTTTTCCTATCCGGAGCATCAGCCATTCTATTTGAAAAGTTCACAGTCTTTGGTTCTTATGATGGAAAGAATTTTCATGAAGGATTCTCATGGATAACAACAGACAATTTGACTCTTTCTGCCTTATTGATAGAAACTCGTTATCCTGCTTTATCTGTCAGTTACAGATTCGATTTGGGCAAAAGAAAATAAAAGAGCATATCAATAGTAATATATAGTTTAATAAATAATTAGTTATGAGTAATTGTAATAATTGTAGCTGTGGCACAAGTATCACAAATAAAAACAAAGAAAACTCAACGAAGAAATCATATTTTCGTGCGGGAATATCCTTTACCTTACTGATGTCGGGTATTGCTTTTTCCATGTTCGATATAATCTTCTTTGAAAATCAATGGGTGCGACTTGCATGGTATCTTTTAGCTTACATTCCTGTCGGCATTCCTGTTATATTAGAAGCATGGAAGAGTATGCTCAAAAAGGATGTATTTAGTGAATATACTCTAATGAGCATTGCAACTGTCGGAGCATTCGTTATTGGTGAATACCCTGAAGGAGTTGCCGTAATGTTATTCTATGCGGTCGGTGAGCTTTTTCAAGACAGCGCCGTAAATCGTGCCAAAAGAAATATCAGCGCATTACTTGATGTCCGCCCCGAAACGGCAACAGTAGTAAAAGGTGATTTACTAGAAACAGTTTCCCCCGAAGATGTAAACATTGACGATGTTGTGGAAGTAAAAGTCGGCGGCAGAGTTCCACTTGACGGTGTTTTACAAAACGAATTAGCCTCCTTCAATACCGCTGCACTCACAGGAGAGAGTGTGCCCCGAACAATTCGCAAAGGTGAAGAAGTTCTAGCTGGAATGATTGCTACCGACAACGTTTCAAGAATTGTTGTCACCAAACCTTTTGGACAAAGTGCTTTAGCTCGTATTCTTGACCTTGTGCAAAATGCTACAGAGAAAAAAGCTCCTGCCGAACAGTTTATCCGGAAATTTGCTCGCGTTTACACGCCGATAGTAGTAGGATTGGCTGCATTAATCATCCTCCTACCGTGGCTCTATTCATTTATTTCTCCTGAATTTGTATTTACATTTAACGATTGGGTATATCGTGCTTTAGTATTCTTGGTTATATCGTGTCCTTGTGCATTGGTAATAAGTATTCCTCTCGGATACTTCGGAGGTATAGGAGCCGCTTCACGACACGGGATTTTATTTAAAGGAAGTAACTACTTGGAAGCCATAACGAAAGTAAATACAGTTGTTATGGATAAAACGGGAACATTGACACAAGGAATTTTCAATGTTCAAAAGATTTCTACTATCGGTGATATTACAGAAAATGAACTACTGAAAATTGTGGCATCAGTTGAAACCCAAAGTACACATCCTATTGCAAAGGCTGTTGTAGAATATGCAAATCAGCAAAAAGTAAATCTTGATAAAACTAAGAATGTAATAGAGATTGCAGGTCACGGTTTGGAAGCTACTGTTGCTTCAAAGAAAGTATTAGTAGGAAATACAAAACTCCTAACTAAAAATCAAATCGAGTTTCCGGCAGAAATCGCATCAATTCCCGAAACGATAGTTGTTTGTGCCGTTAATGGTGCTTATGCAGGATACATCCTTGTTGCAGATGCCCCAAAAGAAGATGCGAAAAAAGCTGTGGATTCACTCAAAGAGTTAGGCGTAAAAAACATTGTCATGTTGTCTGGTGACAAGCAGGCAATCGTATCGAAATTGGCTTCGGAGCTTAACATTACACAGGCTTTCGGCGACTTACTACCTGAAGGGAAAGTAGAACATGTCGAAAAGCTCAAAATCGATCCAACCAATAATATAGCCTTTGTTGGTGATGGTATTAATGATGCACCTGTATTGGCAATGAGTGATGTAGGTATAGCAATGGGAGGATTGGGCAGTGATGTTGCTATTGAAACAGCCGATGTAATATTGCAAACTGATCAACCAAGCCGTATTGCCACAGCTATTAAAATCGGACAATTTACGCGTCGTATTGTTATACAAAACATAAGTTTAGCTTTTGGAGTGAAATTAATAGTGTTAATATTAGGTGCTGGAGGTATTGCGACCCTATGGGAAGCCGTTTTTGCAGATGTGGGAGTCGCTTTAGTTGCCATTTTTAATGCAACAAGAATACTGAATAAGAAGGATTTATTGACATAATCACATTATTATCAATTTAAAATTTTGAAAATGGAGACATTAACAAAAACATTATTCTTTCAACTGGTATCAGGTAGTGCTAAAAACGGAGACTTACAAGTTTCGTATCGTGATTTCACATTCAAGGTTTTTGAATTGTGTAACGATACGGAGATAGACTACAGCAAACTATATTTTACACTCAATCATACTCACATCGAATTGACCTCCTTGCAAGAGCGAGCGATTAGCAACGGGGCGGGGGGAAAATGTGGAAATACTATTCCATCTTAATAAAGCTATACTATTCATTCATATGGCTATAACCTATGTGAGCGGTAGCCATAAGGCGGAAAGCTATATACGTAAAAAACCGACAATGACTGCTAAAATCAGGAAATGGACGGCTAATATAGTTGACATTGTTGAAATCATTTACGCCCTTGATACCTATAAATGCGTAGATGATGGTGATGATACGCTGGAGGGGCTGTCGGACTACATTGGTTACTTCTTGGGTGCAGACATCAAAGACTGTTCCAACAGTTATGTTTGCATGAAAAAGAGAAAAGGAAATAGCCGTACATACTTCCTTGATGAACTAAGTCGCCGCCTGAATGAACGGATGGATAGAGAGGATGAGAAATCACTACAGCATTCAAAGTGAAAAAAATGGGCGGCACACCTTTGGGTAGCCGTCCATTTTTTAATCCTTTATTTACGTATTGCTCTTATTAGTTTAAATATCGTCCAACCGATTGTAAATGGTGCAGTAAAGAAACCGACAAAAGCATATAAGAAGAGTTTGAAAAGATAGTATATCATCCACATCACTCCTGTTCCTACTAACATTTTCCATCGAATAATGTTATTCACAAATACATAGCCCGACAGTATCGCCATAATAATATACCCACTTAGAATATATGTATCAGGCGAACCCTTAGATGCCATAAAATTCAGTCTGTAACCGACAATAAACAGAACGATATATAATACAAGACGATAGGTATTGTTGATTATATCCGCTTTCTTCCGCTGGTTGTAACAAGGAGTACAGAGAATCAGTTTATATGTATTAGCACAATCGGGGCATAGCCCTTTTGAGCAATCGGCACATTGTGCAACAGCAGCTACTGTAGGATGATTTATACAATTCATAAAAACGACGATTATTCTACAAAGATACAACATACACCGCACATTTTCAGTATTATAAGAAGCTATTTCTTTTTTCAAGTAAGTGTGCCAATTCCGGGTCGGCAGCGATGCGGATGAGTTCCCGCTCTACGATACCCTTTACATCGGACTTGATACGGTCGTAGTTCTCTTTGATACATTGCCCCATCGTGTCGTTGCCCTCGTCATCTTTGAAATCATGGAAGATGGGAATGGGTTGATACTTGGCTGCTTCGGCAGTTACACGGGTATTGTCTACCACTATCTCGGCATGGAAAATCTTCTGCTCAATGCGCTCATCGAAGTTGTCGGAGACGGAGCCGACAAACATACCTTGCGTGAGGGTCGATATTTTACTCTGTGGTATCAGGCTATCCATCTGGGTAGAGATTGAGGTGGATTTATCTTGACGATTGATAGTCATGGACTGGCGTTGTTGCAGCACCTTGCCGAAACGCTCGGAGAGGGTTTTGGCGGTGTCTCCTACTACTTGTCCGCTAAAGATGTTACCCACGGTATTCATCACCACCTTCGCCTCCTTATCGCCATAGTCACGGATAAGTTGAGAGAAATCCTGAAAGCCAAGACAGACGGCAACTTTATTGCTTCGGGCGGTGGCTATCAGGTTATCCAATCCTTTGAAGTAGATAGTTGGCAACTCATCAATAATAACAGAGCTTTTGAGCTGTCCCTTCTTATTGATGAGTTTCACGATACGACTGTTATACAATCCAAGGGCTGCCCCATAGATGTTTTGGCGGTCGGGATTGTTCCCGACACACAAAATCTTTGGTTCTGCCGGATTGTTGATGTCAAGGGTAAACTCATCGCCTGTCATCACCCAATAGAGTTGCGGGCTTATCATTCGAGATAGCGGTATTTTTGCCGATGCGATTTGCCCCATTAACTGGTCAGCAGCACCGCCGAGCCACGCATCCATAAAGGGAGAGAGGTAGTTTTCGAGGTCGGGATAAGAGGTGAGGATAGGAAAAATATCCTCGTACCGTTTATTCAGAAACTCAATAGCGTGCGGAAAGGTGCAATACTTACCGTTGTCATGAATGCGCAAGTACCAGATTATGGCGGCGAACAAAATTATTGGAGACTCCACGAAAAAATCGCCCTGCTTCTGTACCCACGTGCGATTAAGGTTTAACATGATGGTATAGGCACTCTCGTAAGCATCGGAAATATCTGTCATAAAATCGGGGTGGATGGGATTACAACGATGACTACGGCGTGGGTCATCGAAGTTAATTACATAGAACTTCGGAGGTACTTTATATTGCTCGTTATTGTCCTGTAAATGATTATAGGCAATAACCGATAGGTCAGGATATTTGAAGTCGTAAATATATTGAGAAAAGCCCTTTTCAATTTGCTGCTTTATGAAATTATTAACCACAGCATAGGATTTACCTGAACCGGGCGTACCCAACACGATGGTCGCACGAAACGGATTAACAACGTTAATCCATCCCTTCCACATCTTTTTCTTATACCAGAAACGAGTAGGTAAATTGATGGAATACTCATTCTCCATTAATTTTGTCTCCTGCATAAAACTTTCGTTCTCACAGTTAAATACGTCGTCCATCATGCTATTTTTGAGCAATCGGCTCATATATAGTCCTGCCATTAGCAAACAGATATAGCCCACCGCCATCGTAAAGATATAGAGTGCGGCGTTCGCTACCATCGGTAGTGGCAGAGCCAATACCCACCAATTAAGAAAGAAAAAGACGAAGCCAACACCTAAATAAGTGTTGATTTTTCGCCAAGTTATCTTTTCTTCTTTTACCCCTTTTGTACCCAAACAGGAGAGTGCCAGCAGTAGCACACAAAATAGTTTAGTGTAGATAATAGAACCGAACAGCCCCGCCGTTCGGTCAAAGTTCATCAAGATTTTATCTACTACACCGATGTTTATACCCCATAGTTGCATTGCTTCATAGCAATACCAATAGATATTCATCACGACAAATATTATACTCACGGCACGCAGAAAATCCATTATTTTCGCCAGTGCTCTCAAATCATCTTCTTGTTGCATTTCTTTGTTTTTTAAGTTTTTAAATTCCTCTTGTTTTTCTCTTCTTGCGTTGCATTCTACGGCGAAACGCCTCTTCTTCGGGATCTGTTCCGTGGCTTTCGATCGGCATATCTAAGACTGATCCGATAAGTGAATCGCCCTCTTGTTCATAGTTATCTCGCTCAAATGTAGGTGTAACGGCTTCATGCGACTGTACCTGTGTGGTGACAGGATGAGGATTGGTAAACATCTCCTGAAAAGTGTTTGCCGAAAACTCCTTGCCCAACCGTGAACCGTTGAATACGCAGCCACAATTATGATCTACGAACGTCACACCATAGATACGCCCCGTTTCATTTTGGCGGAACAGCACATCAATCCCTTTTTGTGATAGCTCCTTTTCCAATCCGGCACGGTCTGGGTGCTTACTTATTGCCGCCAGTATTGTCTGTTTGGTTTGCCCCCCTAACCGCTTATCCTTTATTTCCGTCTTGGATTGTTCTATCCGTTTTTGCAGGGCTTCATTACCTGCAACCTTCCCAAAAAGTGAAGATTTAAACGAATTACCCACCTTATTACCCTTGTCGTCGGTTGCCGAATAGACGATACCGTTGTATGGTTTCCCTTTGACTTCACCCTTTACCTCTTCCATACCTATATTATATAGGGAGAGCAAAGAGCGGTACTCGTTGAAACTTTGAAATTTATAAAACTTCATCAGTGGTACGATGACCGATGCTACCTGCTTTTTGATATTTCCCTCATCGGGGTTCACTTTACGATAGCGATACCCTTCGGTCTGTTTCTGCTTCTCAGCAGGTAGCAGTCCGTACTTTTGTTCCAACGCTCGTGTGATTTTCTTGCTGTTAAAGAAGTTATTGCTGTCGCTAATCTTCTTACCCTGTTCATCTACACCCAACGTAACAATATGGATGTGGTGACGTGAGATGTCCTCGTGCTTGTAAACCACGTAAGGTTGGTTTCCATACCCCATTTTTTCGAGATACTCGGCAGCGATAACGGCAAGTTGTTCATCGGACAGTCTATCGTCGGGATGAGGGTTGAGCGAGATATGAACAATGGGCTTGCGTGTCTGGATGTGGGCAGGCATCCGGCTCTCAAAATCTCTCATGCAGGCGTGCATGTCTACTGTGCCATCGGCGTTGGTAAGTACTTTATTTGTTCCTAATACCTTGCCTTCACCCTCATCTACCTTCTCTTGGTTGTATGCCAGCGCTCCAAAAAGAGAACTTCCGAAACTTATTTTTGCAACCATTTCTCTCTAAATTCATTGGTTAAGAACACGATTTCTTTGACTATACAACCCAGTTCCTTCGTCTCTTTTTCGAGTTTAAAGAGCATGGCAAGAGCCTTTTTCTCCGTAAAATTGGACTTCAATTCCTTTACTACTTGGTTGTAGTTCACCCCAATGGAACGAAATTGCCCGAACAATTCAGATAGCTTTTGGTAGTAATCAAGTAGCGTGCTATCTACTTTTACTACCCTGAAGCTCTCGTTAAAGACTCGTGCTCGGATAAAAGCGGACTTAGAATATAGCCCCGATAGCTCGAACATCGTGAGAAATTGAGCGTGCTCAGTGGCGGTAAAATTGACTGAATAACGAAATTCGGTCTTCTCTTGTGAGAATTTTAGCTTCCGTTTTTTTTGATTCATATTACTTATGGATTTTAGTGGTGTCGCTGACGAACCACCATTCGAGTAAAGTGCAACTTTCATTAAAGAAAAACCGACTTCGGAGGTTTTTCCGCCCTCTGCAAGAGCAAGGGTTTCATGCTGCATCGGCTCCGCCGTGCTGCATGAGACATACCTTGCTCTTTGCTTTGAGCAAAGAAAATCCGTCTTGATAGACGGATATTGGAAATCTCGAAAGTAATGCTTCTCCGCATTGTGGGTATTGTGTGCCCAACAATCGAAAGTAGTACCATTTACTCGGAAATGATTGGTTTGTCAGCTTGGGTGCAAAATTACTATCTATTGATGGATAATTGATTAGGACAATCGGAGACAAATATATCCATAGCGGAGACAAATGTACGCAGTTAGCAAAAGCGTGGTGTTTGTTCTAAAAGATGCCTATATATTTGTTCCGTCGAAGATTCAAACGAAGGGTCAAACGAACAAAAGTATAGGTCGGCGAGGACACAAATGAGCGAGTATTCAGATATGCGAATGTATGAACGGACGAAGATGGAAACGAACGAAGATACGAATGGATAAATATAGAAATGGGCGAAGATATAGATGAACGAACGCAGGTTCAAACATGCGAAGGCATGAAAGAACGTAGGCATAAATGTATAAGAGGGCAAATATGCGACGGTATAAACAAGCGAAAGCTCAAATGTGCGAAAATAGAAATAGATGCAGGTGCATACCTGCGAAGAGATATATGTTTAACTAATTAAAAAATAAGAAGATGAAAAAGAAACCAGTATTTATCGCTTTCTCCACTCAGAAGGGTGGCGTAGGCAAAACAACCTTTACGGTCTTGGCGGCAAGTTATCTCCACTACCTGAAAGGGTACAACGTGGCGGTGGTGGATTGCGATTACCCACAGCACAGTATCAATATGATGCGTAATAGAGATATTACGCTGTTAGATACCAATGTTGCTCTACACGAGCTGGCTATGGCACAATTCTCTAAAATAGAAAAAGCCACCTATCCTATTTTATGTACTTCTCCAGAGAAGTGCATAAGTTCCGTTCAAAAATTAGTAGCAAAGAGCGATGTCGAGTTTGATTTTATCTTCTTCGACCTGCCGGGCAGCGTAAATAATCCCGCCGTATTGGAGACTCTTTCACAGATGAACTACATTTTCACCCCCATCGCTGCCGATAGAATATCATTGGAGAGTACCTTGTCTTTTGCCACAGTAGTAAAGACCTTGATTGTGAACGACCCCGAAACTTCATGTAATGGTATCTATCTTTTCTGGAATATGGTGGACGGTCGGGAGAAAACGAACCTATACGGTGCTTATGAAGCGATTATCAGAGATTTGGATATGCCTATTCTTAAAACGTTCGTCCCCAATACGACGAAGTACAAAAAAGAAGGAGCCGACGATGGAGCAATCCTATTTCGTTCCACGATTTTCCCCGCTTCCCGTGTATTGCTCAAAGGTAGCCGATTAGCAGAATTGATAGATGAGATTTTAACTACCGTAAAGATTGTCGATAATGGAGAGTAAAAAAGTAGATGCCTTGAAAATGCAGAAAATGATAGCAAAAGGTTTCCAATTGGACGATGACGAACCTATACCGGAAGAGAGCATCCCTCTGCCACAAGAGCGACCGCAGGAGGTGGATCACAAAAAAGAACCTCCCATAACAGTTGAGCGGGCGAAAAGAAAAACAGTGTCTAAAGGGGATTACGAAACGCTCTTCATTTTCAAGAACGACCTAAAAGAACGCAAAACCATCTATGTAGCTAAAGAGGTACAAGAAAAATTAGCAGAGATAGTTATGTCGATGAAGAAACAGGAGATAACCATAGGCATCTATGTAGAAAATATCATCCTGCACCATTTTGAGATGTACAAAGATGAGATAAACACTCTGTATGAAAGTAAAATCCAAAAACCATTGTAGCGATGAAGCAGATAATCACAATATTAGTCCTTGTTGGAATGGCATACGTCGGTAGTGTACACATCGTTCTCTTTATTAGTAAGTATTACCTTCGGATTGTAGCTTTCTATAAGGATATGAAAACCTTTTTTAGAAGCAGAAAAGAGGGTAATCGTATTATCGAGATAAAAATACGAGAGCCGACAAAATCGGCGACAAAACCAGAAGCCATTCCCGTCATCACTCCCGTGTCTGAACCTGTGAAGCAGGAGGCTATAACGACAGTTACTACGGATATGGGCAAAGAGCAAGGCGCTGAGACGGTGGCGGACACCACACCGGATAAAATCTCGAAAGAGGAAACATCGGATAATGAAGTACAGGGAGAGACTCTTTTTATTTCCCTCAATATTGAGGGAAAAGAGTATAACTCTTCCGATGAGGTCAGCGCCGAGGAGCTGGAAGTAATGGGTCGCACTTTGTCAAATACTGCGGCATCAATAACAGATGAGATAGCTACCGCAAAAACCCTCTACAAGCTGAAAGATACACCGTTTATGGATGAAATCAATGCCGTGGTAGGCAAACGGATAAAGGGCTTATTTGACAACATAGTGGAACAAGCCCCTAAAATAGCGAAGTCAGGAGATTATGATTATTCACGATATATTAAATAAAAAGCAATGCAAAAACCAATTTATATAACATTTGCCTCGCCCAAAGGGGGAGTTGGCAAAACAACCCTAACCACATTGATGGCGAGTTATCTGCACTATACAAAAGAATATAATGTAGCGGTGATAGATTGTTGCTATCCCGAATACGGCTTAGACTTCTTGCGTCGAAATGAGATAGAGAAGATAACTAAAGACAATTACTATAACCGTAAAGCCCAGAAGCAATTTACCGCCAAGAACAAGAAAGCCTATCCTGTCATCAATACAAGGGTGGAGACGGCTATCGAAGAGGCGGAAAAGCTACAAGGGGCTGATATTATTCTATTTGATATGCCGAACATTATGAGTGGTAAAGCAGTGTCACTCTTTGCGGAGATGGAGTGTATCGTATTTCCGCTTATGGGCGGAACGATGTATATTAATACTTTGCAATCTTTTGTCGAGGCGATTAATCAGCTCGTTATCACCACGGGAAAAGGAAAGATTAAGGCAATGTATCTGCTCCGAAACAGGGTCAATAATTGGGACGGGATTGAGTTTACAACAGCGTGTGAAGCCTTGGCTGCTGACACGGGAACGACTTTGCTAAACTCCACTTTATCGTATAGTTGCCACTACCAAAAAGACATATTCTGTTCCAAAAAGCAAGATATATGTGTCAGTACCCTATTCCCTTTTGACAAACAGTTGCCCTGCATTGAACAACTTCGGGGCTTTATGCAAGAGATGGAGCAAATAGTAGGCAAGTTATGTGGGAAATACTGATTGTCGCCTGTCTGTCCTACGGGATATGGCTTGTCGGTGATGCGGTGTATCGTAGACTTCGACCAAAGAAAAAAACGCTTCCTAAGAAACCAAAACGACACCTCTCTGGGGAACAATTATTAGGTAAGTGTCGCTATGAGGTAGGACAAAAGCAGACAAATGTATCCACTTATCCGAAAGCGGAACAAGCTATGGATAAAGAACATATATTTGCTCCCGATAAGAAAAACGAGTCACCCGAACCACTCCATTATGAGGAGTCGAACGAGGAGTTCTCAGGGTTGGAAATACCAGTTGTGTCATTGGAGTACGATCCAGAGACAGTGGAAAATGATAACTCTAATCTTGGGGAAGAGGCGGAGGAAATCATACCTGCTGCCGACGGGAAAGTGGAATTAGCGGTAGGCGATGGTGTTAATTGGGAGGCATGGGCAGAGGCGTTGAGTGTGATTAGTCGCACAGATGCTACCCCAGACCAGATAGCGAAAGCCGGAGAGCTACTGCATCAGTCCGAGGGCAACGACATCGTGGATAAGTTACGAAGTGAGCCGCAGCGATCACAGAGAGTTGATGAACTGATATGCTCCTACTTCGAGAGACGATCCAAGGTGAGGATAACGGAAGAGAACCCTTTCGCCGAAACCACAGGGGTGGCGGGTGACTTTGATATTAGAAACTACATAAATTAAAAAGATGAGAAAAATTGATTATGGATAGTGCGATGAGTGCCTCCACTAAAATCCAAAAGTAAAAACAGTATTAACCGCCGTGAGGATTATCCAACCTCACGGTACAAATCAGAAATCATTTTATGACTAAGAAACAGATTTTATTCTCGGCAGCCTGCATCTTGGCTGCATCCTCCGCAATGGCACAGGGAAACGGCATGGCGGGTATCTCCGAAGCCACCAATATGGTGACATCATATTTTGACCCTGCTACCAAACTTATTTATGCCATCGGAGCCGTCGTGGGTTTGATTGGTGGAGTTAAGGTGTATGGGAAGTTTTCTTCGGGCGACCCCGATACATCAAAGACCGCAGCCTCGTGGTTCGGTGCGTGTATCTTCCTGATTGTAGCCGCTACCATTCTCCGCTCATTCTTCTTATAATATAAGGTTATGGCAGAGTTTCCAATCAATAGAGGGATTGGAAAATCGGTTGAGTTCAAAGGGCTGAAAAGTCAATATTTGTTCATCTTCGTGGGTGGACTGCTGGCGACTTTCGTCCTTTTTGTAATCATGTACATGGTTGGTATCAACCAATGGGTATGTATTGGTTTCGGGGTGGTTGCCGCATCAGTTCTGGTGTGGCAGACCTTCGCTCTGAACGCCAAATATGGTGAACATGGGCTAATGAAAGTAGCCGCCACCAAGAGCCATCCCAAGTACATCATCAACCGCCGAAAATTCCCTCGACTAATCAAACGTAAGAAGATATGAGACAAACATTAAAAGCAACCACCTTAGAGAGTAAGTTTCCGCTACTCTCAGTGGAACACGATGTAATCGTGAGCAAGGATGCCGATATAACGGTAGGGTTTCGGGTAGAACTACCCGAACTCTACACCGTCACCTCGGCAGAGTATGAAGCCATTCATGGCTCATGGGTCAAGGCAGTAAAGGTGCTGCCGGATTATAGTATAGTGTACAAACAGGATTGGTATATAAAGGAGAGCTACACCCCGAAAATTGACGGAGATATGAGTTTTCTATCCCGTTCATTTGAACGTCATTTCAATGAACGCCCCTTTTTGAACCATATCTGTTATCTGTTCCTGACCAAAACCACCAAAGAGCGGAGTCGTACCCAAAGCAATTTTTCGACCCTTTGTCGTGGATTCATTATCCCCAAAGAAATTAAGGATAAGGAAGCGATAACAAAGTTTTTGGAGGCAGTCGGACAGTTTGAAAGCATTATGAATGATAGTGGTTTTGTGAAACTGCATCGCCTGACCACCGACGAAATCGTCGGGACGGACACGCAGGCAGGAGTTATCGAAAAACATTTCTCGTTGTCCCAAACCGACACCACTACGCTCGAAGATATAGCGATGAGTGCCGACGGAATGCGTATCGGGGATAACTATCTCTGTATGCACACCCTTTCGGATGTGGAGGATTTGCCCAGTACGGTGGCTACCGATATGCGATACGAAAAACTTTCGACCGATCGCAGCGACTGCCGCTTATCCTTTGCCTCACCTGTTGGGTTGATGCTATCATGTAACCACGTCTATAATCAATACTTATTTATAGATGACAGTGCGGCGAACCTACAAAACTTTGAGAAAGCCGCAAGGAATATGCACTCTCTATCGAGGTATAGCAGAAGCAACCAAATTAATAAAGAATGGATAGAACAGTATCTAAATGAGGCTCATAGCTATGGACTGACTTCTATCCGTGCCCATTGTAATGTGATGTCGTGGAGTGACGATAAAGAGGAACTCAAACACATCAAAAATGATGTGGGTAGCCAGTTGGCTCTTATGGAGTGTAAGCCCCGACACAATACGGTGGATGCACCAACATTATTCTGGGCAGCCATTCCCGGCAATGCTGCCGACTTTCCTGCGGAAGAGAGTTTTTACACCTTCATCGAACAAGCGTTGTGCTTTTTCACAGGAGAAACTAACTACAAAAACTCTCCTTCACCCTTTGGTCTTAAGATGGTGGATAGGGTAAGCGGTAAGCCGCTGCACTTAGATATCTCCGATTTGCCAATGAAAAAGGGAATTATAACCAACCGAAACAAATTTGTTTTAGGACCAAGCGGCAGCGGAAAATCATTCTTTATGAACCACCTTGTACGCCAATATTACGAGCAGGGGACGCACGTGGTACTCATCGACACCGGAAATTCTTATCAAGGACTTTGTGAGATGATAAACCGAAAGACGCACGGGCAGGATGGTGTTTATTTCACCTACACCGAAGAGAAGCCTATCTCATTCAACCCATTCTATACGGACGACTACATCTTTGATGTAGAGAAAAAGGATAGTATCAAAACATTGCTGCTCACCCTATGGAAGAGTGAAGATGCCCAAATATCCAAGACAGAATCTGGCGAGCTGGGAAGTGCAGTAACGGCGTACATTGATAGAATAAAGGCAGACCGAACTATTACACCAAACTTCAATACTTTCTATGAATTTATGCGGGATGTCTATCGCAAAGATTTAGATCATAGGGATATAAAGGTAGATAAAGAAGATTTTAATATCGACAACTTTCTGACAACGCTCAGGCAGTATTATCGTGGTGGACGATTTGACTTTCTTTTGAACTCTGATAAGAACATCGACCTACTCTCTAAACGCTTCATAGTCTTTGAAATTGATGCGATTAAGGAAAATAAAGAGCTTTTCCCTGTGGTAACAATCATCATAATGGAAGCCTTTATCAACAAGCTACGACGACTGAAAGGTGTCAGAAAACAGCTTATCGTGGAGGAGGCTTGGAAAGCTCTTTCATCTGCTAATATGGCAGAGTATCTTCGCTATATGTACAAAACAGTTCGTAAATATTTCGGTGAAGCGATAGTTGTAACACAGGAGGTGGACGATATTATTTCAAGTCCCGTGGTTAAAGAAGCAATCATCAATAATTCTGATTGCAAAATTCTCCTCGACCAACGAAAGTACATGAACAAGTTCGATGCTATTCAAGCCCTATTGGGACTTACCGACAAAGAGCGAGCACAGATACTCTCCATCAATATGGCAAATAATCCGAGCCGACTATATAAAGAGGTGTGGATCGGACTGGGCGGAACACAGTCAGCCGTCTATGCCACAGAAGTTTCGGCGGAAGAGTACCTTGTGTACACCACTGAAGAACTTGAAAAGATGGAAGTTATGAACCTATCCGAAAAGCTCGGCGGAGATATTGAAACGGCGATAAAACAACTTGCAGACCAAAAACGAAGTAAAAAATAAAACCAATCAAAATGAATACAATTTCAAAAGAGCAACTATTACAGTTGGCGAAATGTACCCTTGCCATTACGACCATTTTCCTGACCGCTTGTGGTGATATAAAAGAGGTAGATATAGGTGAAATATGTGGTAACTGGGTCAGCACCACCGGAAAACCCGACGTACTAATTTTCAAAGAGGGCGATATTTTCAAACTTACCCTGTTCCGAAAAAAGAGCGTTACTCGAAAGATTAAGCCCGAAACATTTTTGATTGTACAAGAGAATGACAACCTGTTTATCAATACAGGGTTTCGGATTGATATAGCATATAATGAGGTTACCGATGTGCTGACCTTCTCACCAAATGGCGACTATACCAGAGCAAGCGAAAAGTAACAAACCACTAAAATCCATAGTAAAATGAAAGTAAAAATTCTTATGGTATGTATGAGCTTAATGCTCTGTACATACAGTGCGAAAGCCCAATGGGCGGTGATTGACCCAGCTAACTTGGCACAAGGGATTGTCAATGCTACAAAAAACATCGTGCAGACCTCATCGACTGCCAGTAATATGTTGTCGAATTTTAAGGAAACAGTAAAGGTGTATGAGCAAGGGAAAAAATATTACGATGCCCTGAAGTCGGTAAACAATTTGGTCAAAGATGCCCGTAAGGTTCAACAAACCATCTTGATGGTGGGCGAAATATCGGATGTCTACGTGATAAACTTCCAACGTATGATGCGGGATAAGAACTACACCGTTGAGGAATTGGGGGCAATCGCCTTTGGCTATACCAAACTTCTCGAAGAGAGTGCCGGACTGTTGACTGAACTCAAAGGAATCGTGAATATAAGTACCCTCTCGATGAGCGACAAGGAACGGATGGATATGATTAATGGTATCTATAATAATGTAAAGAGCTATCGCAGCTTAGTGGGTTACTACACCAATAAGAATATTGCCGTTAGCTACCTACGCTCAAAGAAGTCAGGCGATACCGCTCGAGTTATGGCTCTCTACGGCAATGCTAACGACAGATATTGGTAAGCCATGATATTAGCAGCCGTTGAATTTGAAAACCTACACCAGATTTTAAGAAATCTATATGTAGAGATGATGCCCCTCTGCTCGAATATGGCAGGGGTGGCTAAAGGGATAGCAGGACTCGGAGCATTGTTCTATGTGGCGATGCGTGTATGGCACTCACTGGCACAAGCCGAACCGATTGATGTCTACCCGATGCTCCGACCCTTTGCCATTGGCTTGTGTATTATGTTCTTTCCTACCATTGTGCTGGGAACGATTAACGGGGTTATGAGTCCTGTTGTTCAAGGGACGCACCAGATGCTGGAAACACAGACCTTTGATATGAATAAATATCAGCAGCAGAAAGATAAGCTCGAACACGAGGCGATGATGCGTAACCCCGAAACGGCTTACTTAGTAAGTAATGAAGAGTTTGATAAGAAAATCGAAGAGTTGGGCTGGGGCGTGAAAGATATAGCCACGATGGGTGGGATGTATGTTGAGCGAAGCATGTACAATATGCAAAAGTCATTCAGGGATGGTTTTCGATACCTATTGGAACTTCTTTTTGCCGCTGCCGCCCTGCTCATCGACACGATACGTACATTCTTTTTAATCGTTTTGGCGATTCTCGGTCCCATCGCCTTTGCTATTTCGGTCTGGGATGGTTTTCAATCCACTATGACACAGTGGATAACGAGATACATAAGTGTCTACCTGTGGCTACCTGTATCGGATCTATTCAGTTCGGTGCTTGCCAAAATCCAAATTTTGATGCTCCAAAACGATATTAAGGAGATGGAGAGTAACCCCGCCTTCTCACCTGATGCCAGCAATAGTGTATTTCTGGTATTTATGATAATTGGTATCATTGGCTACTTTACCATCCCAACTGTTGCAGGGTGGATTATCCAAGCTGGAGGTGGTGGGAACTATGGTAAGAATGTAAACAATGCAGCGTCTTATGCGGGTGGAAAAGTCAGCGGAGCAGCAGGAGCGGCAACAGGTGCAGCAGCCGGAAACATAGGTGGTAGATTACTTGGTAAATAGTGGTGAACCACCGCAGGCAATTAATTTAATAAAAACAGAATATGGAATTTAAGTCATTAAAAAACATCGAGAGTAGTTTCAAACAGATCCGACTCTTCGCCATCATCTTCATTTGCTTGTGTGTAGGCATTGCAGGATACTCCATTTGGAGTTCCTACAATTTTGCCGAAGCACAAAGACAGAAGATTTATGTGCTGGACGGTGGTAAATCGTTAATGCTCGCCCTTTCGCAGGACTTGTCTCAAAACCGACCAGTCGAAGCACGGGAACACATAAAACGGTTTCACGAGTTGTTCTTTACGCTCTCGCCCGACAAAAGTGCGATAGAAAATAACATCAAACGGGCATTGCAACTTGCTGACAAGAGTGCCTTTATCTACTACAACGACTTTTCGGAAAAGGGTTATTATAATCGTATTATTGCAGGAAATGTGAATCAATCTTTACAGGTAGATAGTATCTCGTGCGATTTTGACCACTATCCCTACAAGGCAATCACTTACGCCCGTCAGATGATAATCCGTGAAAGTAATATAACCGAGAGAAGTTTGATTACAAGGTGTAATCTACTCAATTCAGTGAGAAGTGATAATAATCCGCATGGCTTCACCATTGAAGCCTTTGAAATTGTGGAAAATAAGGATATTAAAGTAATGAAACGATGAGAAAGTATATCGTAAGAATACAGGATTGGGTGGATGACAATCTCCGCCGTCTGTGTGGTCGGATAACACCCGAAAAGCGGTTGGCTGTATTGCTGACAATGTTTCTTTTCTTTGGCATCACCTCTATCTACATCTTCGTGAGTGCGATTTACAATATCGGAAAAAACGAGGGACAGCAAATAGAAATCGAGCATATCCAGATGCTCGAACTGCAAAAAAAAGATAGTATTAATCAATTAAAATTTTACAATGATGGAAGAGAACAAAATTGAAATCAAGGCTCGAAATGAGCCTGAACCCAAGAAAGAAAAAACTGAAGAGCAGCGGCAACGAAATAAAAAACGAATTGTGCTACCGATTATCTTCATCCTTTTCGGTGTGGCAATGTGGCTTATTTTCAAGCCGTCAGCCAAAGATGAGCAAGAGAAAGAGCAACAGCAAGGTTACAACACAGATGTTCCATCGCCGACCAATAAGCAGATGGCGGACGACAAGAAGACCGCCTACGAGCAGGCTCAAATAGAGCAGAAGCAGGACGCACGCCAGCGACAGATGCAAGACCTCGCCTCAATGTTTGGAGATGAAACGGAGCCGGTAGTGCCGATTGATGAAGAACCGCAACGGAGTTACGGTGGTGGCGGAGGTAGTGAAAGACCTTACGAGACTATTAAAAGCTCCAATAACGCCTACAAGGACATCAATCGCACGTTGGGCAACTTCTACGAACAACCCAAATTAGACCCCGAAAAGGAGGATATGCGTAAGGAGATAGAGGAGCTTCGGGAGATGGCGTACAACAAGCAGCAGACAGAGCAAGAGGTAGCCGTTGACCAGATGGCACTACTCGAAAAATCCTACCAGCTGGCAGCGAAGTATATGCCGCAGGGACAACCGCAAGGTTTGCCAATGGGCGGAGTGCAGCAGCCAACAGTAGAGGGCAAAGCACCGGAAACGGTCAAGAACGGAAAAGCATTGATTAATCCCGTGGGGCAGGTTACGACTTCGGTTGTAACCACCCTTTCACAGCCGATGAGTGATTCGACTTTCATCGCCGAATACTCGAAAGAGCGAAACATGGGATTTCATACGGCAGTCGGCACACCTAATAAAATGGATAAAAATACCATCAAGGCGTGTGTACACGATAATCAAACCATTATTGACGGGCAGAGTGTCCGACTTCGACTACTCGAACCGATGCGTGCCGGAGAGATGGTTATCCCACGCAACGCCCTTGTGACAGGCATGGGTAAAGTGCAAGGCGACAGGCTTGGCATTGACATTACCTCGTTGGAATATGCCGGAACGATAATACCTATAGAGCTGGCAGTTTACGATTCAGATGGGCAGGAGGGGATTTTTATTCCCGGCTCTATTGAGCTAAACGCCGTGAAAGAGGTTGCCGCCAATATGGGGGCATCACTCGGCACAAGCGTTTCGATAACCAATCAGGGTGCGGGTGACCAACTGCTGACTGAACTCGGAAAGGGAGCGATACAAGGGGCATCACAGTATATCTCCAAGAAGATGAAGGTAGTAAAAGTCCACCTCAAAGCAGGGTATAACATCCTATTGTATCAAGACAAAAATTAGTTCATAGTAATTCAATCAATTATTAATCGGGCAATGTTGCCTACCACTAAAATCCAAAGTAAAAATGAAAAAAGTATTTGTAATGTTTGCCCTTATGTTGGGCGTAATTGGTGCGACAAACGCACAAGAATCAACAGGCGACCTCTATCATGGTCTGACCAAGAAAGTAACCTATGACCGTATGATACCGCCACACGGTATAGAAGTGACCTACGACAAAACGGTACACATAATTTTCCCCTCTGCAGTGAAGTATGTGGACTTGGGTTCACCCAATCTGATAGCAGGCAAGGCGGACGGAGCGGAAAATGTAATCCGTGTGAAAGCCACAGTTAAGAATTTCCGCACTGAAACCAACTTTTCGGTCATTACCGAAAGCGGCTCATTTTATACGTTCAATGTCAAATATGCCGATGAACCGCTGCTGCTCAATATTGAGATGAAGGACTTTATCCATGATGGCAGTACGGTCAATCGTCCGAATAATGCGCTGGATGTGTACCTGACGGAACTTGGCAGTGAATCGCCCAAACTGGTGCACCTGATTATGAAGTCCATCCATAAGAACAATGACAGGGAGATAAAGCATATCGGAGCGAAGAGTTTTGGTATTCAATATCTTTTGAGAGGATTGTACACACATAACGGGTTATTGTATTTCCATACCCAGATTAAAAACTCATCCAACGTACCGTTCGACGTGGATTTCGTGACTTTCAAAATCGTGGATAAAAAGGTTGCCAAGCGTACCGCCATTCAGGAGCAAGTAATTTTTCCGCTCCGTGCCTACAACTACGCCACCCGAATTGCAGGCAACAAAGATGAGCGTACAATCTTTACGATGGATAAGTTTACCATTCCCGAAGATAAACAGTTGGTAGTGGAGCTTCACGAGAAGTCTGGTGGCAGACACCAAACGTTCGTCATTGAGAACGAAGACATAGTACGTGCCAGAGTTATTAACGAATTAAAAGTAAAGTAAGATGAAGCGTTGGTTATTCATTATTGTAGCGTTGCTTGCCCTGACCGGGCAGGCAAACGCCCAACGCTACCTGCCGGGTATGCGTGGACTGGAATTAAGGGGTGGCTTGGTGGATGGTATTCAAAAGCCATTGAACTACTACACGGGAATAGGACTTTCAACCTACACCAAAAACGGGAACCGCTGGGTGTTCGGAGCGGAATATCTCTCTAAAGAGTACGCCTACAAAAATATCTCTATCCCAAAGGCACAGATTACAGCAGAGGGTGGCTATTATATGAAATTTCTTTCTGACCCATCTAAAACGGTTTTTCTCTCGATCGGTGGCTCTGCATTGGCGGGTTACGAAACAAGTAACTGGGGCAATAAACTCCTACCTGACGGTGCAACCATCCGCAACCAAGATGCCTTTATCTACGGTGGAGCAATCACCCTCGAACTCGAAACCTACCTGTCCGACCGTGTGGTGCTGCTACTAAACGCAAGGGAACGCATACTCCGGGGCAGTAGCATTGGAAAATTCCACACAGTATTTGGTGCAGGACTAAAAATAATCATAAATTAAAATGGATATAGCAATGAAAATAGCATTTATAATCCTTATTGTCGCTTGTATGGGTACTCTTTTATGCTCGTGTGATGACAAACTCGACATTCAACAGGCATACGACTTCTCACTAAGTACAATGCCTATCCAAAAGCGTATTAAACAGAATGAAACCGCTGAAATCAGGTGTCAGTTAAATAAATCCGGCAACTACAAGGAGGCGGAGTTTAGAATTGGATATTTTCAATTTGATGGTCTTGGTACTCTAAAAATGGACGATGGTACAATCTTTCTGCCCAATGATACCTATCCGTTGAAAAAAGAAACGTTCCGGCTCTACTACACTTCCGAATGCACTGACCAACAACAGATAACAATCTATGTAACAGACAATCAAGGTCAGCACTACGAACTCGAAATTTCTTTTGCAAATGACTCTGATAAAGAAGAGCCAGCAGAATAGATAACCGGAAACAAAACATTCAAAGTCCGTCGGTTTATAATCGACGGACTTTTGCGTTACGACGATAATTCTGCTGATTAATTGTGATATGTTCGGAACTATTTATTAATTTTGTACTCAATCAACAATAATTCAAATGCCTATGAGCAAATAAAAAGATAAGAAATATATTATAACGGCTTAATGCTGTTTGTTTTGTATCGTAAAATCGCCAGTTTTAATCACCACAAAACAAATAGGGAAAGTCCATGCTATATCAAATTAGCACGGGCTCGACTTGTTTGTGGTGAGGGTGTCTGGCGATACCTACGATACGGACTTGTTGAGTACCGTGCTTCTTTATTTTGCAGAGGTGGATGGTTTCAGCGAGAAAATCTAATCGTAAAAACCAATCACAATGAGAATCAACAAAAACAAAACAGTCACTTTCACAGGCTATCGCAGCCAAGAAATTCAACATCTAACAGAGGATAAAAACCTCGTAAATGTTATCACCACAGAAGTTTACCGTACTGTCAAGCTCTTCTATGAACAGGGCTACAACACTTTTCTAACAGGCGGTTCAGAAGGATTCGACCTTGTTGCCGCCAATGCCGTTCTGCAACTCAAGCGGGTAAATACCGATATTCAATTAGTAATGGTCGCCCCCTTTATCGGACAGGAACAGCGATACAGCGCCGTTGATAAAATGAGCTACAGATATATCTGGGAACGAGCCGATGCAACGGTAGTACTTGCCGAGGCATACACCGATAAGGGACAGTATATACGAAGAAATGATTATCTGGTAGATAACAGTTCTGCAATGATATGTTATTATGATGGATTAGCAGGCAACACGAAGTACACTCACGACCGTGCCCAAGATGCAGGACACAACAGCATCAACATTTGTGGGATGTTATACGAATACTTCGCCAACGAGAGCCTCGCAAAACAAGCCTTTCAGCCATACAGTCGCATTCAAGGGTTTTGTTACTGCAAGGAGGGTATTCTGATACACAGACGGGATGATGAGCCGCTTATCATTGCCTTTGAACAGATTGCAGAGGTGGAGAGTAAATGTGGGGTGTTGCATATTGTGATGGGCAACGGCTTACAACTTCGTGCATCCCTGCTCTCGAACGATTGTCAGGTGTGGTTTCCCGGTATGGATGAGCCGACCGTGTGGGAAAGTGTGTCAGCGTGCTACGCCCAACTAAAAAACAGGATACTACCAAAATAAGCGTAGCCAATAGATTATAATTGAAAGTTTTATGGTGGTATTTTGCTACTTTTGTACCGCCTAAAGGCTCATGATAAAAGTAGTCCTTCATAAAGGTCGAAAGGTTTGAAAGTGGTTTTTTCCTACTTTTTGACCGTCCTAAAGACTCACCGTAAAAAGTAGCGGGCGGATTTTCTCCGCCCGTCCTTATCGTTAATCCGCAAATGGATTGTCCTCCTGTGCAGGCTGTTCGGCTACCGTTTCCGGTTCCGGTTCTGTCTGCACCTGTTCCGCTTGGAGAACCTCTATCTTTTCGGTTATCCGTGCATGGCGTTTATCGTACACCTCTGCGTGTTTGGCTTTTATCTCCATAACTCCTTCGAGGGCGTGTTGATTGGCAAACTCCATCAATAAGCCTTCAGTTATTCCATCACGGAACGCCTCTCGCAACGTGTTCTGAATGAAATCCCTGCGAATGACCGTCTTTTGTTCTTCGGTGAGGCTGGAAAGAACTTGCATACGCTCTGTGTCGGTCAGACCATAGCTGTATTGGGGAGATATGCCTAATAATTCAATATGGTCGTGGCGTATCTGTTTGAGCATGGCGAAATACATAATCCGTTCTTCAAGGAGTGAAAAATCTCCGACGGTAGGGTTTAATCCTTTTACAAGTTCTTTGGTGTCGGCAATAACCTTTTCTTGCTCTATCTCCTTAAAACGTGCATCCTGCTTGGTTAGTTTGACAAGTGGGGTTTCTTTTACTTCATTGCTCGTATTGTTGAACATATAGCCCAAACGTACTCCTTTTGTTCCAATATTAGCGTACATGGATATTTTGCCCTCCTTGTATTGGTCACATAACTCTGCCGACTCTGATTGGTAATCAATAACGCTTTCTGCATACTCGCCAATCGCCTCGTTATATTCTTCCTCCGTTTTGTAATTCTCCTGTTCTGGTGCGGTGGGTGGTGCAGGGCACTCACGGCAGTAGTTGAGTTCGGTTATCACATATTCCTGTTCGGTCAGCATATCAACGGCATCCTTACACACATTCAGATTGGTTACGGATAGCGGTAGTTCGGGGTTCTTCTCCACAAACTCCTTTGCTCGCTCAACGATATAGGCGGTATTTTTGGCTTTCAAGCAAGAGGTTTGAAGGCACTTTCCGCAACCATTACCTTCGGCAAAGAGGTTGTGTTTCTCGGTATTATATCCACAATCGTAACATTTGCTCTTGTCAAAGAAATACTCATTTAGGTCGGTTGAGTAGTTCTTCTCGATAAGATCAACAACTTCTTTAGAGGTTTTCTTTAGCCAATTGTAATAATTATCTACTTGGTAGTGGTCAGCAAAAATCTCCTCCTGCACTTCGGGGCTGTATTTACAGAGTTCCAATGCAACCGAAAGGCTTATATCATCTTTCAAAAGTAGCTCCGTGAAAGGCTCTGCAAGGGCGTTCAGTCTCATACGGCTACGGATATAGCTTTCCGACTTGCCGAATTTCACCATAAGGATATTCATGTCGTAATGGTTGTTTTCGATAAGGCTTTTGTAGGCGGTAGCCTCTTCGATGGGGGAAACGTCTTGGCGTTGGACGTTCTCGGTAAGGGCGTACTCCATTGCGGTATCATCGGTCAAGTCTCGCACAAGGGCTGGTATTATCTCCAATCCTGCAAGAATTGCAGCATGGTAGCGACGTTCACCATAGACGATTTCATAATTGCTACCTTGTGGACGTACCATAATCGGCTGTAATACGCCTTGTGCTTTTATGCTCTCGGCAAGCTCCGTGAGGTCTGCATCACGGAATGTTTTACGTGGGTTAAATTTACTCGGTTTTACCTTTGACAAGTAGATGATGTGAGCGTTGGCGATGTTGTTGTTTTCTTGTAAGTTCATAATGTTGTTGTTGTTAATGATTGAATTTTATTATTTAGTGGGTGGAATTTCTCCACCCTGTGATTACTTTTGTTTCTCTGTCAGCCATTTATCTCGTTTCTCTCGGCATTTCTCCAAAGTAGGTGCTACAGTGCTGAATAACTCTCCATCGTGGCGGTAATCATACTGATAGTAAATTGTTCCTCTGAAAGCACCTGCAATAAAGGTGGTGTATCTTTCTTCTCTTTCGGGGCATACGGATATGCCGTTTTCGTTTATGGAATTCACTTGTTATTGGAATTTGACGGTTAGTATTCTATGATTGGCTGGCAATAGGTTTTAATACCGGATATGGCTGAGTGCCACTTTGGGTCATATTATCAGCTTGTGCAAAGTTCTCGATGCGTTGTTTACCGTCCTCGCTAATCGTGTTGTAATAGGTTATGCCTCTTTCGTATGAGATATGAGCGACTGTCATATAATCTCCATTTTCTTCTCTTAATCGGTCGCAAACTGTTACACCATTGCCCAAATGTCCGAACATTAGCTCCTCTTGCGGTACGGGTAGTCCCATAAAATGTACTTTTACAAAGCGTTCTAAAAGGAGGTCATTATCATAGACCGCCTGTGTAACATCTCGTGCGATTACTTCTTTGTCTTTGCAATACCATTCGCTAAACTCCTCGTTTGTGAATAGTTTTACATATCCGTTGCCTTTGATGTAGGCTACAAATGGCTGGCTTATATCCCCAACTCTGAGAGTTAGATATTCGATAACCTCTGATGGCTTATTGCCTTCCATTGTTCCCTGTAATTTCAATGTTGTTTTCATGTCCTGTATGTTTTAAGAAATTAATATCCAAAGTATTCCGCCAATGATTGAAGCATAAATAAGAATGTAGATAAGGAAGTAGAGTATTACTGTCAATGCTACGGTAAGAAGCAGACGTGCTACTGCCTTGCCTACAAATACTCCTGCTAACCACCACCAAAGGCTACCACCCAAAAGGAGTGAACCTGCTACGGCTACCACCGCCAAACCTGCTATCTTATATCTTGTTTTCATCGTCCTGCTGTTTTTAATATTTATGTGGATTCTTGAGGTGAGTGAGTTGAGTTTCCATTACTTTTTCTGTCTCTCGTAAATCCGACATTTTTTTTATGCGTCTTTCCGTCGGGTCGCTCGTTTTCGTTTCGGGGGCAATCAAGGTGTAGGGCTTAGGGAAAACAAGGTTTTTGATGAGAATACTACCCATAATGAAATGGAGGTGTGGAGATTGTCAGCAAAACGGCTCTGCCGCCTGACCTTGTTTTCGTGTTAAGAGCCCGTAAATACCTTTGCCACTGATACGAAATGAGTGATTCGACCGATAATAAACCGCATTTGTGGAGGATGTAACAGAGAGAGACAGGAGAAATTAATAAGATAAATAGTCTTCGGGACTATTCGTTAGAAGATGGGTATAAATAGAAAATGCCACCTTTAAGAAGTGGCTCAATAAAAAAATAGAGATAACTATTTGAATTTGAAAAACATGTTGTATCTTCGTGAGAGATTATTTGAAGTTGTGCAAAGCATAGAAATTCAGAACATTCTATGTATCGCCAATTCGTAATCTATTGAGATGCAAACGTGGATTGAATATTTGAAATTCATCATTTTAGCTATTTATTATGTATTCTGTACACAAAGCAACGATTCTTGTGATTTTTAAATAATCTTACGTTTACTCTGCTTTGTTTTTTTAACAATCAGTGTAATATAGTCAATTGCTAAATTGTATCATCAAGATGTAGAATTAATAGTGAATAATCGAACCCCGTATATCTGTAGTTGCAGATTCTCGAAATAGATTTATGATAATGCAATAAAGGTTAAGGTGGTGATTAGGAATGTTGAAAATATTTTGTATTATAGTTTTGTTACGTCACTTTGTTTTAGTTGATTTGTATTGTATATAAGATGGAGGTTTATTATGAAGCAAAAAAATATTCAAACAATAAATGCTGTGTTGGATCAAGATTTAGAAGCGTTACTAAAACAAACAAATAAATATGAGGACCTAGTTAATGGGAGAGTCTTGTGTGAGAATTGTGGAAAAGTAATTGCTATTGAAAATATAGGTATAGTCGTGCCAGATATAAAAAACGAAGTCATAGAACTGAAGTTTTATTGTGATAATATTGACTGTATTCAAAAATACTATTTAGAAAATGCAAGAGACTGAAGTGTATAATGATATTAAAAATATTTTAATATCATCGGGGTTGCCTGCAATCGCAGTTATTGCTATAATCATAGCCTTTTTCTTTCCGGACAAAATTAAAACATGGGTAGGTGTTTTTCAGTATTGTATAGGGCAAGTTTATACAGGCACTAGAAAGAGTTCTATAAAAAATCGATTAGAGGGTGCTTGTACTCATTCATTAAAAAAAATAGGAAAAGAGTTACCTGATCTTGAAATTCCAGAGTTATCTATAAAATGGGTAAAAGAAGATAATTTACAAACAATACTAAGAGAAGGTAAAGCCATTGTTAAATTACGTTTTTCTGACGATCAAACTAGAAATCTAATTAATGCTGCTACGGTGTATGTTAAAGAAGCTTTTCTTATACATTCAAAACCCTACATGAGTGAAGATTTTAAAAGAGCTATAGACTTTTCTATTATCAAAAAGATATTATTGGGAATTCACAATAACAAACGGAATGTAATTAGTGAATTTATAAAAGAATATGCGCTAGATATCAATTTAATTCAAGATAAATGTTCTCAAATTGAAGTTATTGATGATGCCGGTTTATTTACTAGAATTTTAATTCGGGAATTAGATTTTTTTGGAAACAAATTAGTTGGGAGAAATCCTTCGGATGATTATAAAAATGAATCTGATAAATTTCTATCGTTTTTACATGAAATTGCAACAAGAGAAGCGGATGATTTTACTCCTTTGCAATTTGTAGAAAACACATTAAAAGTAGGCATATTGCTTGTTGCTAAAAAGGATACTTATTATCAACACGGTTTAACTCCATATCTAAGACGTATAAAATTAGGTTTAGCTAGGGGTATAAAAACTTTTTATTTATTAGCACGAGAAGATAAGGTTGAAATTTTAGAAAGTGTGGCTAAAGAGCTTCTATTAACAGGGAATTTCATTTTGATAAACAATCCTAGAAGCTTTAATGATTCTTATAGCCGTGAAGTCATTTGCTATTGTTTCCGAATTGACACTGAGAGTTCTTTAACTTCAACATATAAAGATATTTCCACAGCATTGGATAACCACGAGAAAATGAACGGAGTTATAACTAAGTTAAGAGAAGATGGTGTTAAAGTTGATGTAAATGGAGTAGAGGGATTTATTCAAATTAGGAATTTAAGCGTTGCTTCAATATCAGATTTAAGAAAATATTTTAAAGAAGGAATGTTTATAGAGCTAATCCCAATAGAGATAGGTAGTACAGGAATTGTGGAATTTACTTTGATTGGAACAAGTAGTGATCCTAATAGCCTGATAAATGCTAATTTTGAAATTGGAAAGACTATATTCGCAAAAGTAAAATATTGCGATGATGATTTTGTGAAATTTAATATCGGACATGACAAAATAGAAGGTATTTCATTCAGGAAAGATTTAACATATAGTCGATTTGTCTTACTTCATAAGCTGTTCGAGTTGGGAGCAGAACATGAATTAATTGTTAAAAATAACGACTTCGAGAATAATACGATTTATCTTAGGCTCAAACAGTTAAAGGATCCATGGGGTTCGTTTGTGAAAAAAAAGCTAAGCGAAGTTGAGTTTTTAGTGTGCAAGAAAGTTCAGTATGCATTTATTGGGGAACTTCAAGATGGAATAGAAGGAATTCTTTCATATAAGGATCTATCTTGGTTTAGTTCAGAAATGGAAAATATAAAATCAACAATAAAATTAAATAATAAAATAAAGTGTGTTATAAAAGATATAGACAGAGAAAAGCGTATTATTTATTTAACATTAAAGAATAGCCGTAAGAATCCATATATTGAATATCTTAATGCTAATATAAATAATGTTGTAGAGTTTTTAGCAGTGGAGGATACGCCATATGGTATTCGCGGAATAATTGAGGATAAGTATCAGATTTTTATTCCTAAAAGCGAGCAATCATGGAATGGAAATAAGTATAATTGTAAAATCGGGAAAAAGAATGAAGTTGAAATTAAGGAATTATCAAACCGCAATGACTCTTTAATAGGTACGTTTAAGACGTTAATCCCTCATCCATTAGAGCTTTTCGTGAATAAATTTAAAGTAAATCAAATGTTAAAACCTTTAAGAGTAAATAAAGTTTATGAATGGGGAGCAACATTTACAATTAGTATCGGACATGAAAAATATGAAGCTTTATTGTTTAAAAGTGAGATTAGTAATTTGTGCTTTATACAATCTTGTATTGGTCTTTTTGATAATATTGATAAAGTACCATTAACTATAAAGGAAATAGATTTGGATAAGAATAGAGTTACATTAAGCATGAAGGATATATTGAAAAACAATTCTGAAAAAAGTAGAAAATGTGAATATTCTGATGAATATAAATCTGTTGTGATAGGAAACAGCAATCAAGGTTATGTCATTTTGCTAAAGGACTTATGGCTTGAAGCTATATTGGAATCAACGCATAAGTATGAAATAGGGAAATTGCTGACTCTTAGACCTGCAAGATTATCCGATGATGTTATTATATTAACAGATGAATAGCCTTGTCGCAGAAACTTTAATTCTGTGATTTTAAAAACGCAGAGATATGATTTTATTTTTTAACAATAATGGTATCTGCTTAAAAGAAAAGATAGGAAAAAAATTAGATGCAAAATATAGAAATAAACAGAAAGATAGTAAGCCAATAGAATATTTTTTATACTTTTGCAATAGTTAAGTCGCTCTTTGAGTTGTATCAGACCAAAGCAAAACAAAGCAGCTAGCTCGTTTCTTAAACGTTACCTGTCGGCAAAATAAAATTTGCAACTTGTTCATATTTAGTTTATTATAAGATTTACTGTGACTTCTTGTGTGAAAGGTTAGATTTTTATGAATACCACATACATCAGCAATCTCTTTTAAATAAGCATTTACTTTTTGGTTACTCGGAACCGGAAACAAATAAGTCGAATCAGGATTATCATATTTTGAAATTAAACTTTTAGGAAGATTAAACAGACGCACATTTGTTGTTTCACCACTTTTATTACGGTTCATACGCAACCATAAATTTCCGTCGTGAGCAATATACAAATGATCTTTGGATAAATTCTTTATATCTATATAAGATAAACCTGTAAACGATGAAAAAACAAAAAGATCCCTGATTAACTCCAACCGTTTAATATCAAAATTCTTCACTATGATTTTTTGAAGCTCTTCTTTAGTCAAATATCCTCTATCCACCTTTTGTAGTTTGATCTGATACTCTGAGAATGGATTCTTTATTATATACCCATTATTTAGAGCAAGGATAATTATTCGCTTGAAAAACTGTAAAAACTTAGAAGTTGTATTGTGTGCACAATGCGCTGTAACACGTAAGTAGACTTCAAATCCACAAATAAATGCATGATTAATATTTTCCAGAATTATATCCTCCAAGCATTTAGTTCGAAGATAGCCTTGTAGATGCTTACGTGTAGTCTCATACTTCCGATAAGTCGTAGCGGATTTGCTTATACCAACCTGCTTCTTTATACTCTCATTATGCAATTCAAATAATGAAAGTAAATAATGTAATTTTTTATCTGCTCCAGTAAAAGTATCTCTAACCTTTTTAGAAGTAGTCATTTGGCCATATAAAGTCTGTTGATAATAAATTTGATTTAACCTGAACCTGATACTTTTCAAAAATAAGTTTGTTTGTTTTGCACTACTCCCTACACACTGATGTAATCGGATATTCCAATTAGCTATTAATGATTTCTGACCAGTACTAACCTCTGTACTTTCACCATTGATAGTGATACGAACCATAATCGGATGTAGACCCTCCATGTGATTCTGTCTTTTCTTCAAAAAGAATAATAAGGAAAATGTTTGTCTCATAATGATAGGCTTTAAATTAAACAATTACCAAAGGAGAGCAAAAACAATTATACAATAAAGCAAAAAAGTATCTTTTTGAGAAACGAGAGGACAATTAACTCATTATGTGAAAGATAGATATTAAATCGTGGATATTTCTCAGTTCAATTTTGGGACACGATTTAGCCACCCTCAACATCTATTTTTAATGCCAAATTAGAACAAGTAACAAAGAAAAAATATCATAAAATACTAATTATCAACACAATACAACACATTAGCAAATAGGTTCGGGATATTTGAAGAACTAAAAAACCCCTTGTAAATCATTGATTTACAAGGGGTTATAATTTCTGCGGAGAGACAGGGATTCGAACCCCGGGTACCTCGCAGTACAACGGTTTTC
>ERZ1108168.454-NODE-454-length-31967-cov-7.835892_pt1 | contig 31967 bp, 25 predicted proteins | sample MGYA00403704_ERZ1108168 | MGnify/ENA primary metagenome ERZ1108168 (study PRJEB35170, sample SAMEA104062421) | human gut metagenome | biome: human gut; feature: human-associated habitat; material: faeces | place: Denmark | collected 2012-06-12 ...
AATTCGGCGGAACATCCGTAGGTTCCGTGAACAGCATTTTAAGCGTAAAGAGAATAGTAGAGTCGGCCGGAGAACCGGTTATTGTAGTTGTTTCCGCATTGGGCGGCATTACCGATAAGTTGATTAATACCTCTAAAATGGCCGCTGTAGGTGATTCGGCCTACGAAGGTGAGTTCCGCGAAATTGTTTATCGCCACGTGGAGATGATTAAAGAAGTGGTTCCCGCAGGTGAATATCAGGCTTCGTTGCAACGTCAGGTAGGTGAACTGCTTAATGAGCTGAAAGATATTTTTCAGGGTATTTATCTGATAAAAGACCTTTCTGCAAAAACATCGGATACCATTGTAAGTTATGGCGAGCGCCTCTCTTCTATCATTGTAGCGCAGCTGATTGAAGGTGCCCAATGGTTTGACTCGCGCACTTTTATAAAGACAGAAAGAAAACATTCCAAACACACACTTGACACCGAACTGACGCACCAATTGGTGAAAGAAGCTTTCCGGGTGATTCCGCAAGTATCGCTGGTACCGGGATTTATCTCATCGGACAAGGTGACGGGGGATGTTACTAACCTTGGACGGGGTGGTTCGGATTATACAGCGGCCATCATTGCTGCTGCTCTGGATGCTGATAGCCTGGAGATATGGACCGATGTAGATGGATTCATGACAGCCGATCCACGTGTGATTTCTACTGCTTATACTATCAACGAACTGAGTTATGTGGAGGCTACCGAACTTTGTAACTTCGGTGCCAAAGTGGTATATCCGCCTACTATTTACCCGGTTTGTCATAAGAATATACCTATATTAATAAAGAATACATTCAATCCCGAAGGTACGGGTACGGTTATCAAACAGGAAGTTTCCGATCCGCAAACGAAAGCGATTAAAGGAATTTCTTCTATCAATGACACCAGCCTGATTACTGTGCAAGGTCTTGGTATGGTGGGTGTTATTGGTGTTAACTATCGTATCTTTAAGGCTCTGGCAAAGAATGGTATCAGCGTATTTCTTGTATCTCAGGCCTCTTCTGAGAACAGTACTTCCATCGGTGTACGTAATGCCGACGCCGATCTGGCTTGTGAGGTGTTGAATGAGGAGTTCGCCAAAGAGATAGAAATGGGTGAGATATCTCCTATTCAGGCAGAGAAAAATCTGGCTACTGTAGCAATTGTGGGTGAGAACATGAAACACACACCGGGTATTGCCGGTAAATTGTTCGGTACATTGGGACGTAATGGTATTAATGTGATAGCTTGTGCACAGGGAGCTTCGGAGACAAATATTTCATTTGTAGTTGACTCCAAATCATTGCGCAAATCATTGAATGTGATTCATGATTCATTCTTCCTGTCCGAATATCAGGTGCTGAATCTCTTTATCTGTGGTATTGGTACGGTAGGAGGTAGCCTGATAGAGCAGATCCGCTGTCAGCAGGAAAAGCTGAAAGTAGAAAACGGTTTGAAACTCCATGTGGTAGGTATTGCCGACGCTACGAAAGCCATGTTCAGCCGTCAGGGTTTTGACCTGGCTAATTACCGGGAAGAGTTGGAAGCGAAAGGTACCGAAAGTACGCTTGAGTCTCTTCGTGATGAGATTATCGGCATGAATATTTTCAATTCTGTATTTGTGGATTGTACTGCCAGTCCGGATGTAGCCTCGCTTTATAAAGATCTGTTGCTGCACAATGTGTCGGTAGTGGCTGCCAATAAGATTGCTGCTTCCTCCAAATACGAGAACTATCGCGAACTGAAGCAGATAGCCCGTCAGCGTGGTGTGAAATATCTGTTTGAGACGAACGTAGGGGCAGGACTTCCTATCATCAATACAATCAATGACCTGATTCATAGTGGCGACAAGATATTAAAGATTGAAGCTGTACTGAGTGGTACGCTGAACTATATATTCAATAAGATCAGTGCTGATATCCCATTTAGCCGTACGATAAAGATGGCACAGGAAGAGCGTTATTCCGAACCGGATCCACGTATCGACCTGAGTGGTAAAGATGTAATCCGTAAGTTAGTGATCTTAGCACGCGAAGCCGGGTATAGACTGGAGCAGGAAGATGTAGAGAAGAATCTTTTTGTCCCGAATGATTTCTTTGAAGGATCGTTGGATGATTTCTGGAAGCGTGTTCCGAGTCTGGATGCAGACTTTGAAGCCCGTCGTCAGGTATTGGAGAAAGAAAATAAACACTGGCGCTTTGTTGCTACGCTCGAAAACGGGAAGGCTTCTGTGGGTTTACAGGAAGTAGGGGCCAATCATCCGTTCTACGGACTGGAAGGCAGTAACAATATTATCCTGCTTACTACAGAGCGTTATAAAGAGTATCCGATGATGATTCAGGGATATGGTGCCGGTGCAGGTGTGACGGCAGCGGGAGTCTTTGCGGATATTATGAGTATAGCGAACGTTTAATTTAGTGGACAGTTGACAATTGACAATTGACAGTTGCTGCGCTTTGTTGCAGTTGGTTTGTTAATTGTCAATTGTCCACTGCCAATTGTCAATTAAGAAAATGAAGCATATCATTATATTAGGTGACGGCATGGCCGACTGGCCTGTAAAGTCATTGGGAGATAAGACGCTCCTGCAATATGCAAAAACGCCTTATATGGATAAACTCGCCCGTATGGGGCGTAATGGACGGTTGATGACTGTAGCGGATGGTTTTCATCCTGGCAGTGAAGTAGCCAATATGTCGGTATTGGGATATGATCTTCCGAAGGTATATGAAGGACGCGGTCCGCTCGAGGCAGCAAGTATCGGTGTGGAACTTCAACCGGGAGAGATGGCGATGCGTTGCAATATCATCTGTATTGAAGGAGATAATATAAAAAATCATTCCGCCGGACATATTTCTACTGAAGAAGCCGATGTGCTGATTCAATATCTGCAGGAACATTTAGGTAATGATCACGTACGTTTCCATACCGGTGTTCAATATCGTCATCTGTTGGTCATCAAAGACGGAAATAAACAGCTGGATTGTACGCCGCCTCATGACGTACCTTTAAAGCCTTTTCGCCCATTGATGGTGAAACCGTTAGTGCCGGAAGCTCGGGAGACAGCAGATCTTATTAATGAACTGATCTTAAAATCGCAGGAGTTGCTGAAGAATCATCCGCTGAATCTGAAACGTATGGCCGAAGGCAAAGACCCTGCCAATAGTATCTGGCCCTGGAGCCCGGGATACCGTCCGCAAATGGATACCTTTTCCGATACTTTCCCTCAGGTGAAAAGAGGAGCTGTTATTTCGGCGGTCGATCTGATAAATGGAATCGGATACTATGCCGGACTTCGCCGCATTGCGGTGGAAGGAGCAACCGGACTCTATAATACGAATTATGAAAACAAAGTGGCAGCTGCACTGGAAGCATTGAAGACGGATGACTTCGTCTATCTCCATATCGAAGCCAGTGATGAGGCGGGGCATGAAGGAGATATTCCGTTGAAACTTCTTACAATTGAAAACCTGGATAGCCGTGCTGTTGGCCCTATCTATGAAGCTGTGAAGGATTGGGACGAACCGGTAGCCATTGCTGTATTGCCCGATCATCCTACCCCTTGCGAACTTCGTACCCATACCAACGAACCTATTCCGTTTCTTATCTGGTATCCGGGCATTGAACCGGACGAAGTACAGACCTATGACGAAGTGGCCGCTTGTGACGGGGTGTACGGACTGATGAAGGCAGATGAATTTATTAACGAATTTATGGCACTACCCGTGAAGAGTTGACAGTTGACAGTTGACAATTGACAGTGGGCTTGCGCAATGGCACTGACGCTGCACAGCACTAATCACTTATCACTAATCACTCATCACTAACTCAGTATAAACCAAATTTAAAATACCACTTATGAAATATTACAGCACTAACCGCCAGGCTCCTGTTGCTACTCTTGAAGAAGCCGTAGTGAAGGGCTTGGCTGCCGATAAAGGGCTCTTTATGCCCGAAATGATTAAACCACTGCCTCAGGAGTTTTATGACACCATTGATACGCTTACTTTTCAGGAGATAGCCTATCGCGTAGCCGATGCTTTCTTTGGAGAAGACGTTCCGGCAGATACGTTGAAACAGATTGTTTATGATACATTGAACTTTGATGTGCCGTTGGTACATGTGAAAGATAATATCTATTCACTCGAATTGTTCCACGGTCCTACGCTTGCCTTTAAAGATGTAGGTGGCCGCTTCATGGCACGTTTGCTGGGTTACTTTATCCGTAAAGAGGGTAAAAAGCAGGTGAATGTACTTGTGGCTACTTCAGGTGATACCGGTAGTGCGGTTGCCAATGGTTTCCTCGGAGTGGACGGTATTCATGTCTATGTGCTTTATCCCAAAGGGAAAGTCAGTGAAATACAGGAAAAGCAGTTCACTACCTTAGGACAGAATATTACCGCTCTCGAAGTGGATGGTACTTTTGATGATTGCCAGGCGCTTGTGAAGTCTGCCTTTATGGATAAGGAACTGAATGAACATATGCAACTGACCAGTGCCAACTCTATTAATGTGGCTCGTTTTCTGCCTCAGGCGTTCTATTATTTCTACGCTTATGCACAATTGAAGAAAGCCGGAAAGGCGGATAATGCCGTGATCTGTGTGCCCAGTGGTAACTTTGGCAATATCACAGCCGGACTCTTTGGCAAAAAGATGGGGTTACCCGTGAAACGCTTTATCGCTGCTAATAATAAGAATGATATTTTCTACCAGTATCTGCAAACGGGTAAGTATAATCCGCGTCCATCTGTTGCCACTATTGCAAATGCCATGGATGTGGGCGATCCGAGTAACTTTGCCCGTGTGCTCGATCTTTATGGTGGTTCGCATGCTGCTATTTCGGCTGAGATAACCGGGACAACTTATACCGATGAACAAATTCGTGAAACAGTAAAGAAAACGTATGATGATGTACATTACTTGCTCGATCCGCATGGAGCCTGTGGTTATCGTGCCCTCGAAGAGGGGCTGAAGCCCGGAGAAACCGGTGTGTTTCTTGAAACAGCACATCCGGCTAAGTTCCTGGATACGGTAGAAGGAATTGTTGGAGATAAAGTAGAGATTCCTGCTAAGCTGCAAGCCTTCATGAAAGGTGAGAAGAAGAGTTTGCCGATGACAAAAGAATTTGCTGATTTCAAGAATTATCTGCTTGCTCTTTAAAAACAAAGATGCCGGATGCATGAAAAGTACCTGAGTGAGATTCAAGGAAAGCCTTCAATAAAGTTATATTGTTTTACATTAGATACTCCCCCGGAGTCGCGTGTCTTGCTCGGCTCCGGGGAAGAGGGGGCTCGGCTCCGGGGAGGAACCCCTTCGGCACCGAGGAGAAAGCTGCTCGGCTCCGAGGAGAAAATTGCTCTATTTGTATATTGATAGTCAGCATATTACAGGCTCTCTTTTTAGCACTTCGGATAGTACGCAGGAAGTAATATTACACAACAACCTGCAATCATCGCTCGTCGTACTTCCCCGTGCGGGAAGCACTCAGAAGTTTATAAATACAAGGTATTTTCCTGTTGCATGAATACAAAATTCATATTCGGTGGTTTCATTTAAGGTACCCTGCCACCAATTACTGAAATCGCTTAGCGGATAGGCTAACCCTTCTCCCTGTAATCCCGTTGCTCCGAAGTTGAAAATAGAAACCTGTTGTCCCGGTTGTGAAGTGAATACCTGTGTGTTACAGGCAGGGATAAAAATACCATGATCTGTTATCATTTGCACCTGAAGCCCTTCCTGCATGTAGTCCATTAACAGGCTGATGTTACCCAACGTGTGATCTTCACGCTTGCCTGTAGCTCCTACAATGGCGATCTGCCGTTTTCCTTGTGCCTGCAAAAAACGAATGGCTTTGGTCTGGTCATTTGTCTCCTGATCCTTCACATGGTGGAAGATTCCGGCAAACCGTTCCCGATTCTCGGGAGAGAGCGAATCGCCGTCTCCGATAATAGCATCCGGGCGAAAACCCCGGCGAATGTACTCGTTGGCAGCGCCGTCACAGCAAACTACGTATGGAGCTTGTGATAATACATTCAGTGGATATGGATGTGAGGGGTAATCACCATTGCCGAGAATAACTGCTTCTGTTGTCATATTCATTTGTAAATAAGAGAGATGTAAAACGCATTCCGTACTTATTTCTGCCGGAGTTATGGTTTAGGCATCATTTTTTTCCATTTGAGGAAGCCAAAGATAGCGATTATTGAATAAAGTCCGTAGAGTCCGGAGGTGAAATACAAATCTTTGTAAATATAGAGTCCGCAGCATACCACGTCCACCAGTATCCATGCCCACCATTGTTCTACATATTTACGGGCAAGCATCCACATACCGATGATACTCAGTGCGGTAGTAAATGAGTCGAGCCAGGGAACATTACTGTCGGTAAAGTTAATCAGTATCAAAACGATACCTATGAAGGTGATAATGAATACAGCCATCAGAGCAGGAAGATACTTTAACGGAATATGAGTGATGGGTAACTCTGCTTTTTCGTGTGCCTTATTGCCGTACTTCCATACCAGCCAGCCATAAACCGCTGCGAGAAGATAATAGATATTGATACCAAAATCGGCGTATAGTCCGGCTCTGTAATACACAAAAACATAGATGGCAGGCATTATGATACCTGCTATCCACAGATAAATACTCGCCCGGTATTCTAACCAAAGATAGAGCAGCCCAATGAGGGTACCAATGATTTCGAGGTAGTTCATGGTTGTACTTGGTTTATTTAAAATCTAATTGCTATGTGTGCCAGTACATTAGTTCCTGCCATCGGATAAAAACGTGGGTCGTAAGAGAGGACAGCTTTTTGATTCTTATCTCCTCCTTCATAAACAGCAGCATTCTGTGAGTATCCGTTGGTTTCGTACTTCGTATTAAAAAGGTTGTAGATAGTGGCACCGACAGTGATTTGTTTCACAGAAGGCAGTTTGAAACTGTAAGCTAAACTAAGATGACTCACGAAAGATGGATCGAGTGAGTTCTCCTCTAAACCGAAATTGTCGAGATACTGACGGCTGACGTATTGTGATTGCAAGGATACGTCGAAACCTTTATAATTAAAACCGATCAGGCTGTTTCCCATAAACGAAGGAGAAAAAGAAATGGGAGTATCCCCCGCATAAATAGCTGTTTGAGTATAAAGTTCATCCCAGTTGTCATCATAGTCACTCACATAACCGGTGTAATTCTTAATGCGGTTTTTACTCCATGTCCCGTTGATGTCCCAGCGTAGCCAGTCGGTGATACGGGCACCCAGAGAAAGCTCTATTCCCATACGGTAACTGTCTTTGACATTTTCTGCCATTGCCTCACCGATATCGTTTACTTTTCCATTTAGTACCAGTTGGTCGGTATAGTCCATATAATACAGGTTCACTCCGGCAGTGAACCAACTGTTGCGGAAAGTATATCCTAATTCATAATCTAACATCTTTTCCGGACGGGGAAGTTTTTCGAATAGTCCGTCGGTATAGTTATTACGTGTAGGTTCTTTCTGGGCTACGGCAAAAGAAGCGTAAGCGCTGTGGTATGGGTTGAATTGCCAGAATAAGCCGGCTTTAGGATTGAAGAAACTGAAGTGCTCGTTTACGTTCAGGCGTTGGAGATGTCCGGGTTCTGCAGTCCAATCCCATTTATCATTGTCTCCCGTTATCTTGTAATTGATGTAACGATATTGCAGGTCAGCATAAGCATGCAATCCTCCGGCTATTTGATAATTGGCTTTGGCATAGATGTTTCCGTCTGTCTTACTACCATTGTTGCGATAGTATTCGTGATCCGGATTCAGCGCTTCAGTATAATTCTTTACCCAGATTACTTTGCCATAATGATCGTTACTATAACGATTCAAGCCTCCACCCAGAGAGGCATTTAGCTTCTCGTTTTTATAATCAACAGAAAATACGCCGCCACCAAAGCCGCTGTCTACGAGCTTTTGGCGTACCAGATTGGTCTTAGTTTGCGCTTCTGTGTTTCCGGGAAGGTAGAATGGTTTTAGTCCGTACTCTTCCAGTGTCCGTCCATTCTTATACTCCTGGTAATATCCGAAACCATCTGTGTAATGCAGGGCAATGTTCAGATTCCATTCGGAAGAAAACAGGTGATTGAATATTAGCTGATAGTTCGTCTGATTATAATTATCCGTCTGGTCGTCATAAAATCCTATGGTGTTTCCTTTGTTCAGGTTGTCGTCTTTGATGGCCCCGTTTGGGTTATAGGTACGGTCAGTCTCCAATTGTTTCCGGCTGATACCGTCCCAGGCATGATAAGTTTTCTCTTTGCCACCAAAAGTGATAAACTTCAGGGTCGTATTTTCACCGTAATATCCTCCTTGCAGGAAGTACGACTTCAAATCTGATGTGGCACGGTCGCGATATCCGTCACTCTGTATATTCGACACGCGTGCATCAAAGGCCCAATGATTGCCTATCAACCCGGAACCTACGCTAACCGTCTCCTTATGTGTATTGAATGATCCGTAAGACCCGGAAACCTCGGCGTATGCTTTGGAAGGAATGCCGGCTGTACGCAAATTGATACTTGCGCCAAATGCTCCGGCGCCATTAGTCGATGTGCCTGCTCCGCGCTGGATTTGCATATCTTCGAGTGAAGAAGCCAGGTCGGGGGTATTCACCCAAAAGATGGAATGGCTCTCTGCATCGTTCATAGGAATGCCGTTGGCTGTAATATTGATACGCGTGGCGTCTGTACCGCGTACACGAATGCTGGTATAGCCTACTCCGCTTCCGGCATCCGATGTGGTAAGTACCGATGGGGTGGTCGTTAACAGAAAAGGCAGGTCAAGTCCGAAGTTCTGTTTTCGGATCTCTTTTTTAGAAATATTGCTGTATGCCACCGGAGTTTTAGAAGTGGCACGGGTGGATACTACCTGCACCTCTTGCAGGTTGACTACTCTTAAACTATCTTTGGCGCTCGTTTGTGCAAAGATGTTGATGCTGGCTGCCATTAGAAAGGCAACAGCTAATAGATTCTTTTTCATTGTGTAATTTATTCGTTCTCTACGCCGGCATTACCCGGTTCAGGTTCTATGGGTATGTTCTCAGCCCGTCATGTTAAGGCACCCCTGTATTGTGAAATCGTTGGCAAAATTAGTGCTTTCGGATGAGGAAAGCAAAAAAAACTTTTATATTTACTTAAAACAAAGTAACTTTGTAACTTGTTATGATTGAAATTACAAACCTGGATTATTTACTCAAAATAAGAAACTAATTATGCTATTATTACAAATTACTCAGGCTGTAACCGATTCTCTGCAGGTTGCCGCCAATAATCTGGACCAGGCTATTGCTAATGCTGACGGTCTAGATAAAATATCTCTTATTACTCAACAGCTCATAGATGCCGGTGTGCGTGCCGGCGGAAGTATCCTGAAAGCGGTGCTTGTTTTTATCGTAGGACGCTTCCTTGTATCGATGCTGAACAAATTGGCTGCCCGGATGATGGACAAGCGGCATGTAGATGTAAGTATCAAGACATTTGTCAAGAGTCTTGTAAATATTCTGTTGACGATACTTCTGATTATTTCAGTTGTTGGTGCATTGGGTGTAGAAACTACCTCATTTGCAGCGTTACTGGCCTCTGCCGGTGTGGCTATCGGTATGGCATTATCCGGTAATCTTCAGAACTTTGCAGGGGGACTGGTGATTTTGTTATTTAAACCCTATAAGGTGGGTGACTGGATTGAGAGTCAGAACTTCTCGGGAACAGTAAGAGAAATACAGATATTTCATACCATTCTGACTACAGCAGATAATAAACTGGTTTACGTGCCGAATGGCGCGTTGAGCAGTGGTGTAGTGACGAATTATAATACACAGGAAACCCGCCGTGTGGAATGGGTCGTTGGTGTGGATTATGGTGAAGATTATGATAAAGTAGACCGTGTGGTACGTGAAGTACTGGCTGCTGACAATCGTATACTGGATACTCCGGAGCCTTTTATAGCTCTTCATGCACTGGATGCAAGCAGTGTCAATATTGTGATCCGTGTATGGGTGAAAACCTCTGATTATTGGGGCGTTTACTTTGATATCAATAAGGCTATTTATAACACCTTCAACGAAAAGGGCATCAATTTTCCATTCCCGCAACTTACTGTACATCAGGGAAACTAAAGATAGTGAACGATAAAACCATGAACGGTGAATATCTGTGGATAACGCAGTTTGTTCACCGTTTGTTGTTTTATAACATGTGTGGGCGCACACAAAATGTAATATCTTGATTATAGGTGAATTGGAATTAATTATTATATTTGCAGCCTATCCGCCTTGCAGGCGGTCAAACTCTTATATAATGATATATGAAAAAATTACTTCTTTTAGTATGCATTGCTTGGGCTGGGCAGTGTGTTTCAGTTGTTTCTGCACAGTCGTTCTCCAAATCAATCTATAAAAAAGGGTGGATTGATTTTAATAAGAATGGTGTGAAAGATATCTTTGAAGACCCTTCGCAACCTGTTGAAAAACGAGTAAAGGATTTACTTTCACAGATGACGGTAGAAGAGAAAAGTTGTCAGCTTGCTACACTTTATGGCTTTGGGCGCGTTCTGAAAGACTCTTTGCCTACTCCTGCCTGGAAAGAAGCTATCTGGAAAGATGGTATTGCTAATATCGATGAGCAACTCAACGGAGTAGGAAGAGGTGCCAAACGGGTACCCCATCTTATTGTTCCTTTCTCCAATCATGTAAAGGCTATCAATGAAACCCAACGTTGGTTTATTGAAGAGACGCGTCTGGGTATTCCTGTTGATTTCTCTAATGAGGGTATTCACGGACTTAATCATACAAAAGCAACACCGCTTCCGGCTCCGATAGCAATTGGAAGTACCTGGAATGCAGAACTGGTACGTGAAGCGGGAGAAATTGTGGGTAAAGAAGCTCGCGTATTAGGATATACCAATGTATATGCGCCTATTCTTGATGTGGTGCGTGATCCGAGATGGGGGCGTACACTGGAATGCTATGGAGAAGATCCTTATCTTATTGGCGAACTGGGCGTGCAAATGGTAGATGGCATTCAGTCACAAGGAGTGGCAGCTACTCTGAAACACTTTGCTGTATACAGTAGTCCTAAAGGTGGTAGGGATGGAAACTGCCGGACCGACCCTCATGTAACTCCCCGTGAGTTGCACGAAATTTATCTGTATCCTTTTAAACATGTGATACAACAATCGCATCCGATGGGGGTGATGAGTAGTTATAATGATTGGAATGGGGAGCCGGTGACTTCAAGTTACTATTTCCTGACAAAGTTATTACGTGAAGAATATGGCTTTGACGGATACGTGGTGAGCGATAGTCAGGCAGTGGAATTTGTTCATACCAAACATCAGGTAGCCGAAGATTATGACGAAGCTGTACGACAGGTGTTGGAAGCGGGATTGAATGTGCGCACTCATTTTACACCTCCGGCTGATTTCATCTTGCCAATTCGTCGTTTGCTGGCAGAAAACAAGATATCAATGGCGACGATTGACAAACGTGTGAGTGAAGTGTTGGCAGTGAAGTTTCGTCTGGGATTATTTGATGCTCCTTACCGGGATAATCCGAAAGAGGCAGATGAAATGGCAGGTGCAGATAAGCATTTGGACTTTGTAAGGGAGATGCAACGTCAGTCTTTGGTCCTGCTTAAAAACGACGGACAACTGTTACCGTTAAATAAGAAAAAGATAAAGAAAGTATTGGTTACCGGACCGCTGGCAGATGAAGATAACTTTATGATTAGCCGCTATGGTCCGAACGGTTTGTCAACTATTACTGTACTTCAGGGTATCAAAGACTATTTGAAAGGAGATGCGGAAGTTGTCTACTCAAAAGGTTGTAATATAATAGATAAGGAATGGCCTGCAAGTGAAGTGTTGCCGGCAGTGCTTACAGCAGAGGAAGTGGCAGATATGGATAAGGCTGTTGCGGAAGCACAGTCTGCCGATGTGATCATTGCCGTGATGGGTGAAGACGAATACCGTGTAGGAGAGAGCCGCTCTCGTACTTCACTTGAGCTACCCGGACGTCAACGTGAACTTCTGCAAGCACTACATGCCACAGGAAAACCGATAGTACTGGTGCTTGTCAATGGTCAGCCACTTACTATCAATTGGGAAAATCAGAATTTACCGGCTATCCTTGAGACCTGGTTCCCGAGTTTCCAGGGTGGGAAGATTATTGCAGAAACGCTGTTTGGTGATTATAATCCGGGAGGTAAACTGACCGTTACTTTTCCGAAATCAGTGGGACAGATTGAATTAAACTTTCCGTTTAAGAAAGGATCGCATGGTACTCAACCTTCATCTGGTCCCAATGGTAGCGGAAGTACACGGGTACTGGGGGCTTTGTATCCTTTCGGTTATGGACTTAGCTATACAACTTTTGCTTACAGTAATCTTGAAGTGACAGCTCCTGCCAAAGGGACACAGGGTGAAGTACAGGTCTCTTTTGATGTTACCAACACAGGGAAATATGCAGGAGAGGAAGTGGCGCAGCTTTATGTACGTGATTTGGTTAGTAGTGTAGTGACCTATGATTCGCGTTTGCGTGGTTTCCAACGTGTTTTATTGCAACCCAATGAAACGAAACGTATGCATTTCACCCTGAAACCCGCGGATTTGGAATTACTTGACCGGAATATGGAGTGGACAGTTGAACCGGGTACATTTGAAGTACGCGTGGGAGCCAGCTCGGAAGATATCCGTCTTAAAAAGAAGTTTACGCTCATCGAGTAATAAAAACGGATGATATAGGATATGAAAAAACAACGTCACGAAGATTATGGCAATCTTCGTGACGCTGTTTTTTATTGAGTGTATAAAGTTTTTTAAAGACTCTTTTTCTTTATATGTACTGATATTTTTTATTAAGTTAGCATACTCCAAATTCTTCTTCTATCTCTTCGGCTGTATCTGTGATACCCAGGAGATGGTTCATCTTTTTCCGTTTATCCAGGTCTGTAAAATAGGTTTCCACTACTTTGTACAAGTCGAAACAAGAAGTTGACCCTGCTGCCATGTCGAGAGACTCTACCATCTTTTCTACAGCCTGATGGATTTTTGCTTTATCAATCAGGTGTAGCTCGTTACTGTGAATTAGATATTTTTCCATAACCGCAATGTTTTTAATGTTTATATTGTTATAACATACCAGCAATGAAGAAAGTTCAGTTCATCGGGGGTAATGTATCACCAGGTAAATGGGTTGATTCATCGGTCTCATATGTGCTATTCTCACGGATTATTACAGGGAGAAAATAGGTATTTAAACAAAGTTATTAACAGGGTAATTTGTTGATTATCCGATTCTTTTATCTGTTATTCATACTTTATGAACAATAATAATGAGTTAGGTTGTGAATAACTTGGATAAGCTGTTAATAAAGTTGGTTAAATGGTTGTTATTATACCTTCTTTCAAACGTCTGTTTTTCGTATATCTCAAATACCAGATGCATATCAGTAAAGACACAACTGTTGATATAGGTGGTGCAAATCCCATAATATATAATGAGGAACTATCTATTTGACTGAACCAGTATGAGAGTGGGATACGAAACAGAAAAGTGGCTATCAAACTATGAATCATAGGGAATATTGAGTTTCCTTGTCCGCTGAAGTAAGAATTGATACAGAACACGAAACTAACGATGACGCAGTCGATACTATATCCCTTCAGATACTCAGCAGCCATTGCTACTACCATAGGGTCTTTGGTGAAAAATACCGTAAGTGTTTCTGGCAGGAATTGCGAATATAGGCAAACTGTAACTCCGAAGATAAGAGCGAACCCTATCCCGGAGAGAAGACATTGATTCATTCTCTGTACAAGTCCGGCACCATAATTTTGTGCTGTCATCGTTGCCACTGCAGATGATATGGCCATTGGAGGTAACATTGCGAATACGATGATTTTTTCGACAACACCCAGAGATGCAGATGCAATAACACCCATTTGATTTACGATAACAGTAATTAATAGGAATGAGATATTGATGAGGGCATCCTGCAATGCAATGGGAGCCCCTAGCGTCAGAGCTCTCTTCGATAAACTTCTGTTTAGACGGATATCGCGTCGTGTAAACTCAAAATGAAACCCTCTTCGGTAAAGGAACCAAAGTGCAGTGGTAAAACTGACTCCTTGTGCCGTTACGGTGGCAATGGCTGCTCCAGTAGCTCCAAGATGGAAATATCCGACTAATATAAAGTCGAGAACAATATTGATAACACACGCCAATGCTACGAAATAAAGTGGAGTTTTTGAATCGCCTAAACCACGTAGGATACCACATACAACGTTGTATCCCACAATAAACAGAATGCCGGTTGAGCAGACCAGAATATAACTTTTCGTATCAGACATCGCTTCGGGTGGAGTATGCATCCATTCGGTTATCTGACTGTGGTAAAGTGTCATTACCAGGGTTAGTACAATTCCTATAATTGAGAATAACCACACAGATGACCCGATTGTGGAAGCTACCTGCCGGTTGTCTTTTGAGCCGGTTGCTATAGCGATCAGTACAGTAGTGCCTGTTGTAATGCCGAGGATAATTCCCGTAATGGTCTGCATTACCTGACTGCCGATAGCTACGGCTGCTACACTTGCCGAATTATCATATTGGCCCACAACAAAGAGATCGGCCCCTCCATAGAGTGCCTGTAATATATTTGCTATTAGAAAAGGTACTGCAAATTGTAATAGTACTTTAGGTACGTTACCTTGTGTCAGATTTAACTTTTTCATCGAACGTTTTCTTTTTTATGTATAATTCTTTTGTACCAGACCATAATTTCTTCCCGGGTACGTATCCATCTGTCATGTGTCCACAACCAGTATGATGGAGCTTTATGTATGGATTGTTCCAGTTTGCTCATAAATAAGTCGGTTACTTCATAGTCAGCATATTGTTGTATATCGTCTATCATACGGCTGATTTTGCATCGGTAATATCCCCTTTTGATGCGCTCCATCTCTGCATAAAAGATGAGTGCGTCCACATGTTTTCCCATTTGTTCGGCACCGGTAACCACCGGGGTTTCCCACTGAAAGAAGTTACTCCAATGGTACTTTCCACTCCATAGTGGCGCCTGATCGGATACAAAAGCAATTATTGCTTTTCGGGAATTTTCTTTTAATTCAATGATTCGGTGGATAGTTTCTTTTATTGTGATATTTTTCCCACCCAACCGACTCCGTAGTTTTAGGAGTATCTTATCAAACACCTTGTTTTTCAATGGATAATAGATATATCCGTTGAATATCTGTGAGTTTTGTTTATGAACTTGGGTTGCAAGTAGTGATAACCATTCCCAGTTGCCATAATGACCCATATAGAGAAAAACGAAATTCTTGTTTTCATTTTTCAGTTCATTTACCATTTCAGGGAGCCCTTCAAAGAGCATACGTTTACTTATTCTTTTCTCTGAAATGGAGCATAGCTTGATAGTCTCAACAAACTGATCGCATAGAAAGGCATAGAACTCTTTTTCTATAGTAAGAATTTCGTGCTTATCCTTATGAGGAAAAGATATACAAAGATTATTACGAACGATTTTTCTCTTGTATTTAAGAAGATGGTAGAGTAGAACGTAAAAAATGTCGGATATCCGATATAAGGCCCAGAAGGGAAGTAAGGATATCACATAGCAGATCAGATATACCGTTGAGTACAAGATATTCATAATTCTATATATTTAGATGGTTATACATAAAGTGGTATGGAGCAGGATTTAGTGTTTCCACGACCACTATTTTGATAAATACAAAATCTGGTTTTGCTAGCTTTGTCTTTTTTTTATTTACTATTTTCATATCTTTTCAATATTTAATTTCCACTCTGGCTCGTTCTTTGATAAAGAAAGTGCCGGATAAAATGAATGATTTTTCTACCATTCATCTTATCCGGCACTATAGTTGTACATAATGCCCTCCGATGAGGAATTATATGTTTATTCTTGTTTTGCGGTGCAAAGTTGGGCATTGTTTCTGTAACGACCAAATTCCGAAGTACCTTTTTTAGTCTTTTTTAGTGATTACACTTCTACTACTATACTCTGTATCTTGTTTGATTAGGATACGGAGTATAACAGAACTTGTAAACGACAGAGAGAGTTCTCACTCAAACATACTGCATTTCATCAGGTTTTAAAAGGCCTCTGTTCCTGCTAATGAAAAGAAATCAAGAGAGCCACTTACAGAACCATCTCTTAACCAAACAATATTACTTCTACGAAATTCGGTATTGGGTAATTCGGGAATCTCAGAAAGCATACCCTATTGTCCCATACATACTTTATGTAATATTCTGCCCGAGATTGCCGACAAACCGCGTGTTATAGGTAGTTTTAAATCTTTTGATGTTTAGCATTTGATAGAAATTCAACTTCAATTTCTTCTTCTTTTGAAAGAAGGATTGTGTCAATTTCTAGCGGTGTAGACTTAGACAGATTTTCAATCAATTTGTGCCGATATTGAATAGCGTCTTGTGGGCTAATAAATTTTTTGTCATAGATTATTGCAATATCAATATCAGACGGATTCTCTGAGTATAAAACCGATCCAAAAAGGTAGTGGTCAAAGTGTTTTTGAGGGGGAATACTTAATTTAATCATCTTTCCTTTCGTATATAATCAATAAAAGCATTGCCGCTATAATGGATAGCTCCAAAGAACTCTCTATAGTTAAATAAACCTATATTCATTGATTTGGCCAATTCTTTGGCTTCATTTGAATACCGATTATAAAATCCAATTAGGACAATACAATCTATATCATGCAAATTAGAACTGATTTCAAGTATATCAGCTTCGCCTGCAATGTAGATATCAGCTACTAAAACCTTAATATCTGGTTTATTGTCGGTTCTGCTTATTAGATACATGTTGTTTCCTAAATCAGTAATACATCTTACTGCTGAATGCCCATTCATACCATTCTTAAAAAAGGTTTTACTTGATGGAGCGACTTTTTCTATGTTTTTTTCTCTCATTGAAATATATTTTCAAAGTCAATTGGAAAGGTCGGAACTGTAGAGTTTACATCTCCGGAAATTTTATTGTACTCAAAACCTGCTCTATGCAATTTAAATTCTATAAATAAGCTGAATTCATTATCGCTTAAAAGTTCTTGATTCTGTTCAACAGTTGACTCTATTTTTCTATTATTTGGTAATAACTTTTGTATCGATAGCTTTTCCCACATTAATTCGGTTTCCATCTGCTTCGTTTTCGCATTTTCAGAGTGAGGGCCATACTTGTCAAATATTGCCTTATTCTCTGCGAATAATAGTCTTAGGTATTTTGCTGCTTCTTCTCGTGAATCAAATTTGGGTGCATGGAAAAGATTTTTAATACTTTCCATATGGTTCTTTTTCCATTGTTTTATAGTATCGCTAGGGAATAGCTGTGGTTTTTTGTCAATAGTTGTGTGGCAAGTTGGACATAAGAGTATTATATTTTCAAATTCATCCCGTTGGCTTATTGGTAAATTATATTTGCCTCTTGGTCCATTTTTTCTTTGTCCTATAATATGTGCAAGCTCTTCTATATTTGTTATTTCTCCACTTTCAAAAAATGGGAATAGGTCTGCATGACAATCTGGTTTGCCACAGTATCCTCCTGAGGAGGCCCATAATTTTCTTTTAACTTCTGTATTTATGCTCATGTTGAAAAATATACATAATTTCGAGACTGGTGCAATAAGTTATCTAAGATATGCAATATACAGTAAGAATAACATAACACCACCATCCGCAAAAGTAACAATTATTTGTGAAACAGTCTAATTAACTCCTGTATATCTGTTTTTCTTCTTGCGTCGGAAATTTGCCGTTCCTGGATGTTGAGTTGATTGGAGACACTTCCGTTCTTCATGGCATTGTAGTATTCAAAAGATTTGGTTTAGTTCTCGTTTGTAGTTGAATAGTTTGTTGAATCTTTGTTTTGCCTGTTGGAATAGGTTCTTTCTATTGTGATATATTTGTTCTGTAGGGTAGATTGTTGGTTTCAGATACCGTAAATACTTTATGTATGAATTATGTTCGCAGTTGCATACAGTCTGGAGATTGTTCAATTAAATTTTAGTCCCACGATTTATCCACCGATAATATGCTTGAAACGGCTATTTTCTGCTACCTGCCAGAAAAAAGAAATCCCTGATAATGTTTGATTATCAGGGGTTTGCTTGATTTTTCTTTTGTTTTCAGTGATCCGCCTGGGGCTCGAACCCAGGACCCCAACATTAAAAGTGTTGTGCTCTACCTGCTGAGCTAGCGAATCAATCCTTATTGCAAATCAGTTATTTCCTGATTGCGGGTGCAAAGGTAGTGACTTTTTTTATATTTGCAAGTAAAAGCTATAAAAAAGTTTGTACTATTTTTTGTCTTTTCCTCCACGTTGCTGATCCTCAGTGTATTCCAGGTTTGAATCACTTATCCTTTCTCTGTTAATAATGAAACGTTGATAATAGGAGAGCATCAATGTTGTTAACGGGAGTGCTATAATCATACCTAACATTCCCATCAATGATCCCCAAATAGAAAGTGAGAGTAAAATAATAGCTGGATTTAATCCGGTTATTTTTCCCATAATTTTGGGGACAATCAATGTATCCTGGATAATTTGAACAACAATAAAGACAGCTGAGGCTGAGGCAATGATGATCCAGAAATTCTGTCCGGTGTCAGCCGCTTTAAGAATAGCTAACATAATAGTAGGCAGGAAACCAATAATCTGAAGATAAGGCACCATATTTAATGCACCAATAAATAACCCTAATCCGATAGCCATTGGAAAATCTATAATGAGAAAACCGATACTGAATAATATACCTACACAGAGAGCGACGAGAGCCTGTCCACGGAAATAAGTATTCATGCCATTCTGAACATCTTTAATCAGATTAGTAGTGAAAGTACGATATTTGGCAGGTAACAAGTGTATCCAGCCTTCGGCAATTGACTCGTAATCCAATAGGATAAATACTACATATAATAAGATTATAAAAGACGCCAGAATGCTGAATAAGAAGTTTATAGATTCAGATAATAACATCCAAAGCTTAGGCACTGTACTTTTTACAGCATTAACTATGTTTTCTTCGCTGAGAATACGGCTCAAGGCATTCATATCTATATTTTCCTGAATAAAATCAGCAAGGCTTTTCGGTACATTTGAATTGTCGGCTATACCGTGGGTGAAGTAAATAACCAAAAGATCCTTCACCTTTCCAAATTCTTCTAACAGTGGAGGTACCAGAAAGTAAAAAGCGGTAACTCCAACTACTGTAATGGAGAATAACGCACAAAAGATAGAAAGTACCCGGCTTTTTAAACGTAACCTGTATTGGAAGAGTTTAACCAGCGGATAAATCATATAGGCAATGAGCCATGCCAAAAAGAAAGGTAACAATACTCCGCTCAGCCTTTCGACCAGCATTAATACTCCAACAATAAGAATACAACAGATTGAACCACGTATAAAGCTGTCGAATGTTATTTTCTTCCTTTCCATATTTATTGATCTTTTATCCTTTTTCTTTATCTTCTTCTAAAGCACGCAAATAGCACTCGCGGCACAAGGGCTCATACTCGGCTGTTTCTCCCAACATTACTTGCTTGTCGTTTTTTACAGTTCGATGTGAAAAGGAAGCCAATTGGCCGCACTTAACGCAAATGGCGTGTACTTTTGAAACTTCATCGGCTATGGCACACAGTCCGGGCATTGGCCCAAAAGGATTGCCCTTAAAATCCATATCCAGCCCGGCAATGATTACTCTTATCCCATTATTTGCCAGTTGATTACATACATCGATCAGACTGCTGTCGAAAAACTGTGCTTCATCTATACCTACTACATCAATCTCAGATGTGAATAATAATATACTGGCTGACGAATCAATAGGAGTAGAGGAGATTGCGTTACTGTCATGTGAAACGACATCGGCTTCGGAATAACGCACGTCAATAGAAGGTTTGAAAATTTCTACACGTTGACGAGCAAACTTAGCACGTTTGAGACGACGTATTAACTCCTCTGTTTTTCCCGAAAACATAGAGCCGCAAATAACTTCTATTCTTCCTCTTCTTCTGGTTTCCTGTATGTGATCTTCTGAAAATAATACCATGATTTAGTGTGTTATATTTGGTTGCAAAAATAACACTTTTGTTCGCTTTCTGATGTTTTTTCATTATTTATTTCTACATTTGCGGCATCTACAAAAAGGTAAACAAGAAGAGTATGCAAGCACTATTGACCAACATAGAATTGGATATCCAGGAGCTAAAGTACCTGATGGAGGCTTTCGAACGTGAGCCTAATGGGACCTTACGCGAAGTGCTGAAGCGGAATGTTCTGCAAATGCGTGATAGGTTGGATCAAATGTTGACAGAGCTGGATACTGTACAGAAGCCTGTTGAAGAAGAGATCATTCAACCCATTCTAACAGAAAAAGAAGTAGAAGAAACTGTTCTCGAAGAGGTGGAAGAAGAAAAAGAGGTTTTACAAGTAGTAGAGTCTCAAGCCCCAATAGAGGTGCAGGAGACAATAAATATTGTTTCTGCAGGATCTATATTGGGAGAGCGTATCAGACCGGTGACGGATTTACGGCGATCTATTAGTTTGAATGATTCTTTCCGCTTTTCGCGTGAATTATTTAATGGTGATAGTGAACAGATGAATCGGGTTATAGAGCAGATCTCTGAGATGAGTTCTTTGGATGCTGCCATTGCTTTTTTGTTATCAAAGATAAATGTGGATGAAGAGAATGAGGCTATGATTGATTTTCAGGAACTTCTCAAAAAGTATTTTAATTAATCCGATAATGAATATGGGAAAATTATACGTAGTACCCACGCCGGTAGGAAATCTGGAGGATATGACCTTTCGGGCTATCCGGATACTGAAGGAGGTTGACCTCATTCTGGCTGAGGATACACGTACTTCCGGAATATTGCTGAAACATTTTGAAATAAAGAATGCAATGCAATCTCATCACAAGTTTAATGAACATAAAACGGTAGAGAGCGTTGTTAATAGAATAAAGGCTGGTGAAACGGTGGCTTTGATTTCGGATGCTGGTACGCCTGGTATTTCTGATCCGGGGTTTCTTGTGGTACGTGAATGTGTGCGTAATGGTATTGAAGTACAATGTTTGCCAGGAGCAACAGCTTTTGTTCCGGCATTGGTAGCTTCAGGATTGCCTAACGAGAAGTTTTGTTTTGAAGGCTTTCTCCCCCAGAAAAAGGGACGTATGACGAAACTAAAGTCTCTTGTAGAGGAACGCCGTACGATGGTGTTTTATGAATCTCCCCATCGTTTGTTGAAAACACTGACACAGTTTGCGGAATATTTTGGTCCGGAACGTCAGGGCAGTGTGTCCCGGGAGATTTCTAAAGTCCACGAAGAGACTGTTCGTGGTAATTTGACTGAACTGATCGAGCATTTTACCGAGACTGATCCCCGTGGTGAGATAGTAATTGTAATTGCAGGAATAGGCGATTAAATAACTTCATTTAAAAAACGTAAAAACGTAAACGTATGAAAAAGTTAGCAGTTTTAATTGTATGCGCGGCCATGTTGGCTTCGTGTGATGGCTTTAAAGGTGGTAGTAAAGACCTTAAAGCTGAAAATGATTCTTTATTGATAGAGCTGACACAGCGTAATGCCGAGTTGGACGAAATGATGGGAACATTTAATGAAATTCAGGAAGGTTTCCGCCAGATAAATGATGCTGAGAGCCGTGTAGATTTGCAGCGTGGCACAATAACAGAAAATTCATCATCTGCAAAACAGCAGATTGCTTCTGATATTGAATTTATTACTAAACAAATGGAAGAGAACAAAGCTCAGATTGCTAAATTGCAGGCTATGTTGAAGAGCAGTAAGAACAATTCTGCTCAGCTGAAGAAAGCGGTTGAGTCTTTAACTCAGGAGCTGGTTGCCAAACAACAACGTATCGAAGAATTACAGGCTGAACTTGCTTCTAAAAATATCCGTATTCAGGAATTGGATGCTGCTGTTAGTGGCCTTGCTGCTGACAAAGAGTCTCTTGCTGCTGAAAATGAAGCAAAAGCTAAGACTGTGGCAGAACAGGATAAAGCAATCAATGCTGCATGGTTTGTATTTGGTACGAAGTCAGAATTGAAGTCTCAGAAAATTCTTCAAAGTGGTGATGTATTGAAAAATGCAGATTTCAATAAGGATTATTTTACTCAGATTGATATCCGTACCACTAAAGAAATTAAATTATATTCAAAACGTGCAGAGTTATTAACTACTCATCCTGCCGGTTCTTATGAATTGGTAAAAGATGATAAGGGACAACTGACTTTGAAGATTACAAATCCAAAAGAATTTTGGAGTGTATCCAGATATTTAGTTATTCAGGTTAAATAATGAAGTATAAAAATCTCTTTTTTGATTTAGACGATACACTTTGGGCATTTTCGGCAAATGCACATGATACATTCGAAGAGATGTATTATAAGTATAAGCTGGATGCTTTCTTTGATTCCTTTGAGCATTTCTATTCGCTTTATCAACGGCGTAATATAGAATTGTGGATGGAATATGGTAACGGTCAGATCACGAAAGAGGAACTCAATCGTCAGCGCTTTCTGTATCCCCTTGAGGCAGTGGGCGCTGGCGATTCTGCTTTAGCGAAAGCATATTCAGATGACTTTTTTGCCGTTATCCCAACTAAAAGGCGGTTGATGCCTCATGCGAAGGAGGTGCTTGATAAACTGGCTTCGCGCTATAATCTCTATATTTTGTCCAATGGCTTTCGCGAACTTCAATATCGTAAAATGTATTCCGGGGGAATTGAATCTTATTTTAAAAAAGTAATTCTTTCAGATGACATTGGACTTTTAAAACCAGCTTCGCAGATCTTTCATTTTGCACTTTCGGCTACTCAATCAGAGTTGCGTGAATCATTGATGATCGGGGATAGTTGGGATGCCGATATCGTAGGAGCCAATGGGGTAGGGATGCACCAGGCCTTTTACAATGTTTCCGGCCGTACCGAATTTTCTTTCCAGCCTACTTATCAACTGCAAGACCTGAAAGATTTGTTGGAAATATTGTAGTATTTATAGATAAGTCGTACTTTTGCGTTGAAAAATAACGTATAAAGATACAACTGTTATGGAAACTCTTTTGCCTTTTGCTTTACTGTGTTTTACCTCCTTTTTTACGTTGACGAATCCTTTGGGTACGATGCCTGTATTTCTGACGATGACACATGGAATGACGGATAAAGAGCGGCGTGCAATTGTGCGGCGTGCCACGATTGTATCTTTTCTTACCCTTATGGTCTTTGTGTTTGCAGGGCAACTCCTTTTTAAATTTTTCGGTATCTCTACCAATGGATTCCGTATTGCTGGTGGGGTCATTATTTTTAAGATTGGTTTTGATATGTTGCAGGCGCGTTATACGCCTATGAAATTGAAAGATGAAGAGATTAAAACTTATGCCGATGATATTTCGATTACTCCTTTAGCTATTCCGATGTTGTGTGGACCGGGTGCCATTGCCAATGCCATTGTGCTGATGGAGGATTCTCACACTATCGAAATGAAAAGTGTCCTGATAGGGATGATTGCATTGATTTACTTTATTACTTTTCTCATTCTTCGTGCTTCAACCCGGTTGGTTAAAGTTTTAGGTGAAACGGGCAATAATGTAATGATGCGTTTAATGGGACTTATCCTGATGGTGATTGCTGTGGAGTGTTTTGTCAGTGGATTAAGACCTATTTTAGTCGGGATATTGAAAGAAGGAATGATGTAGGGAATTGCATTGTTGTTAAGATCATCCGATGGATGCATGATTGTCAAAAAAGTAATTACAAGATTTTTTTAAGAAGAGATGTGAGGCAGGATTAGAATGTTTTTCCTTATGTAATCTCTTGATTTATAGCGCATACAGACCTCTCGCTTAAAGGCAGGTAAGAGTGTACATTTATGCGAGTGTTAATTGTACACTTTTGCCACACTATATTGTACACTCTTGGTATGTTAAAGTGTACATTCTTGTAAAGTAAATCCTTACTGTTAAAAAAGTACATTAACGATATTAACAAACGTATTTGACGAACGAGCCTATTTCTATTGTTCCGGATAATGTTTTTGGGATGAGTGGCAATGTTTAATATAGCTCGAAAGTCTGTACCTACCACAGGTACAGACTTTCGAGCATTTTACCAGTTAGTTGGAAATCAATATTAATGTTGTACGAAAGTGGGACGTATCATCTTTAGGAATATTTACTGAATATTCCATTATCAAATGCGTCCCACTCATTTTTTCAAATTATAAGTCGGATATATATTGAACTACTTCAACTATATCCTGAGTACTGTTTTTTATTCGGTTCTCTTTTATGAATGATGTTATTTCCTTTTTTAAATCAGGGAATAACTTTATTAATTCTTTGGCTTTAGAGAACTTATTCAATTCATTAGCTATTTCAATATAATACCAAACATAAGGCTCTGCTTTATAGTTTTCGGGTAATTTTAATTGATATATTTCACCGGATGTATTTAGTGACGAGATATTATCAATAGCTGTGGTTGAAGAAGTACCATAACCGATATTTTGTGCCCGGACACTCATACGGCAACGATAGGAAGCATATAAAGTATATCTACCTTGTGTGAGAACCTCATAAAACCGATTATCCACCGGGATAAACTTTCGTTTATCAAAATATATGGTATCAATCTGATCTATCGGATACAGTGCCATATTTTTCCCTTCTTGCGAGGTGTAAATCATCTCTTCTGTAGCCTTGTTGTAGTTAAGAGTGGCATGTGTCCTTTTTTGATTCTTGTATAAGACGGTAGCCTCTCTGAACTGATCAAATATAAAATGATGATTTGTATTTTGCCCTTTAGTATTGATAGAAATACCTGACAATAAGATAATCAAGCCAATATAGGTTATTTTCATTCTATAAATATTTTTCGTTTGTATATGTCATTTCCGGATAAAACAGACACAATATAAGTACCTTTCGAGAGATGTTTTAATGAGAGCTGGGTAACGTTTTTAACATCTTCCAGAATTTTTCCGGAGATGTCTACTACTGTGATATGGTCAACATTCGTATCCGCTGTTACATACAGTATTCCCTCATTAAACAATAACTGTATTTTTCTATTGTCTGAAAGACTTTCAAGACCTGTTGGAATGGAATTTATATCAAATGTTAATTTGTCATCTTCCATAATTACATTAGTTATTCTTAAACCACCATCAGAATCATCTGACAAGAAAGGTTTTGGAAATGTTTTATCTGTCATAACGGCTCCTGAGTTAGTTTGATAGGCAGCTTCATCCAGGAAACCATTTTCTGTTAATGAACCAAATGGACGATAGATATATACTTCATCCGGTGGTCCGTTACGATTTCCATCTTTAACTGTTGTATTGATTCTATAGATAAGTAATCCGGAACGGATCAGATTTTTTTCATAACGTCCCTCTTTCTTCCTGTACTCCAATACATAATATTCATTGGGATTGGTGGAGTTCACTCTATAACAACTGTTTTCTGCACTTTGTGACAACGGAAGTAAAGTGTAGGTACCAGGTTGTGTGATGGTTGGCATCTCTTTTATCCAACTTTGTCCTGCATATCTCCATTTCATATAGGCACCCATATGGCACCAACCACTGTTCATCAGGTCCCAACTGCCTACAGGATCCAGATTTTTGCTCTCTTCGCTATAATGATACAAATCCGGTGCTCCCAATGCATGAAACATTTCATGGCAAAGTGTATTTATAGTTACTTGATTTTCGGGTTGGAATACATAATCCATCACGCGTTTGCCATGAATATAACATTCTTTGGTGTATAATGACCAGCGATGTGCCCATAATAAGTCACTCCAGCCATCACTGTTTCCTTGAACAACAAAACATACATTATCTATATAACCGTCATTGTCATTATCCAATTCTTCCGGAGTGAAATCTTCTTCAATAGAAGCTTTTACAGCATCAATGGCATTTACAATTAAATTATGTTCTCTATTTGTCGATTCATCACTTGTTCTATACCCATCTGGATTGGTTGTTGCGTTATAAGGACGATAGAACCCTCTTTTATGAAAGTCAATATATCCGTCAGTTTTAGTTTCCAGATCAGCGGCTTTAGGATAGAAATGAGAAGTTATATCAAGGCTACTATATGAAACTTCTTGATAATAATCTTTTAAGGAACCACTGGAAGAGGTTGTACTGTTGAACCTGCTATCGTATACTGTTCTTTTTTTTGAAAATGTAGTGACATCCTGAAAAGAAACGAAAATAACAATATTATTTAATGGATTTTTATGAGATGCATATTGAGGCCTTGAAGCTCTTGTTATAGCTTGATTTCGCATTTGCTCCCGCCGTTCTTCATATCGTTTTTTCGGAATCTTCAGCCAGGGATTGATGCCTGCCTCTTTTGGTAATGCCTTGTCTGCCCGGCAAGAGGAGGGGACCATTTCACCTTTATCGTTTTTCACTGCATAGTAGCAGTAACCATCATCCGCTTGCACAATAGTATATCCGTCTTTATCATGCACCCAATGATAAAATTCATCTCCTGATGCATATAGAGTTAATTGACTTCCATCCGCCTGAGTCACAATCGTCTCCAAAAAACGGAAAGGGGCTGCATACGTTAACAGGCAACAATAGCATAATAGCAGGATTATATATATATATTTTTTCATAATATAGTTGTTTTTAGGCAAATAAGGCCACCCTAAAGGTGACCTTATTGCAAATAAATTTATTTATAAGACAAAATCCGCTATTTTGCTTTAGTAAATACAATTCCGTCTTCAAATAATGTGAAATATCCGCCGGATGCTCCTGTTGTAGGATGGATAGCCTGGAAGCCCAATCCGTACTCACAAGTTATGACTCCGTCTTCAAAGATGCCCGTTAAGGCATTTAACGTATATAAATCTTCACCGTCAACATGAGTTGCTCTGAAATAACGGTTCCAATTATCTGTTGGTTTAGGTGTTGGGCCGATGTACTGATTGTCTTTGATAGAAATCATAATCTCACCTTCTACCTCTTCAACACTCATAGTAGCCAAAGTACCATAACCGAAATTAAGATTCAAGACATTTACGTCATCATCAGAAGCAGTAACCACTGCCGGTATACTTACATCAGTTCCATCAAATCCGGAAGTACCTGTTATGCTGTATGTACCAATGATAGCAGCCCACGGATGCTCATCATCAATAATACTTACTCTGACAGAATTTTGCACAGTTTCTTTTAAAACTGGTACGGTACTCGCAATTACCAAATTAAATGTTTTTTTCCCTGTAAACAGATCATTGTCTATTGCCTCAATTTCTATATACTGAGTTCCAAAACCTTCTTCAAAAACGATTGTTTTGTTTTTGATATTGAAATCAGTACCTTCAATAGCCGGAACAGCTTCGCCTTCTGTTACTGCTGCTACATTTACAGTTACTTTCTCTCCATTAGGTAATCCTGCCAGAGCAATTGGAATTTTAATTGTTTCTGTTGCATTTTCATCAATGGAAGCTGTTGCCTCAGGAAAACTTACAAAAGTATCTTCTGCAAGAAATGATTGAGGCTCATTGTCGTCGCATGATGTTATTGCAAGTAACAAGCCGCCAATCAAACTTAAATATTTTAGTTTTTTCATTTATGTATTCTTTGAAAGTTAATACTTGTTTTGAACCATATTCTTATTCGCGTCGATTTCAGACTGCGGAATCGGCATTACGTAATACGGGCTATCTGCCGATACATGCTGAGTAGAAGAGGGTACTCCTGAACCATCAGCCATAAAACCCTTTCCATCTCTCTGTACGTCTTCGTGTCTACGTTTCAAATCAAAGAAGCGATGTCCTTCGAAAGCCAACTCTAAACGACGTTGTAGTTGAATTTCTTTTTCCAGAGCGGCTCCGGATTCGGTTCCTTCTTCATAATCAGAATAACGTCTTTCTTTCACCAGATTCAAGTCTGACAGGGCATCATCATAATTTTTCAAATTATAGTTAGCTTCCGCACGTGTCAGATATACCTCTGAAGCACGGATGATAGGAATATCAATCAAACCTGTAGATTTACCTCCGTTATTATATTTCCATACTACATTGTATGCTCCTCCATTTACAAGTTTAATTTGTGACCGGCGGATGTCTGTAGATTTATACAGTTCATTCAAACTATAAGTTACCGAGTAATTAGCGATATAAGAAGACTCGCTACCCTGTCCCCAATCATTACCGGGTAGGTATCCATTATCGGCAGTAATTGCAATACGGAATAATACCTCAGGAACTTCCATGCTTGTAGTGAATATTTTGGAGAAATCACTAATGCTTGCAATATCAGAGCCGTCTCCGGCAATAGCATCTGTAGCAGCCGACACAGCTTTTGCATCTTCGCCCATTGTCAGATACACACGAGAAAGAATAGCGCTGATAGATTTCTTGTTCAATCGGCTGTTTATACTTTTATTATAGTTGTCACTCATTAACTTTTTAGCGTTTTCCAGATCTTCTACCAATCTTGAATAAACGTATTTTACTGTATGTCTGGAAGGAAGGTCTACTTCTGTATAATCTTTGTAAGTTACACCAAGATCACCATCGCTTGCAGTTTTATAATCTTTTCCATAAGCACGTACAAGGTCAAAATGTATCAACCCTCTCAGTGCCAAACATTCTGCTAATAGATTGTTGCTTATTGTTTTCTCATTGCCCTGGAAAGTATTTTCTTTCTCTAAGCGGGTAATTACCTCATTAGCACCTAAGATGGCATTATATGCTGAACTCCATAGTCCACTGATTCCATATGTGTCTGCATAATATCTGAAATCTGAGAATTCATTATATATCTGGCGGCCATTACGGTTCAGTACCAGGTTGTCGGACATTACATCCGGAACCATCAGCATAAAATTAGCAGTATAATATTGACTACGCATTGATTCATACACACTTTTAGTGGTATTATCAAAGTCTTCGATACTTTCCAATGCATTATCACTATTTAATGAATCATGTGGAGTAGTATCTAAGAAATCAGCACATCCTGTCATTGCAAAAACGAATACAGTTGCAACGGGTATTATTGTTTTTTTTAATAATTTCATATTTTATCTTTTTTACAAATTAAAAGGTGTTATTAGAAACCTATCTCAATACCAAACATAATGGTGCGTGCTGCCGGGAAACTGAAATCAAGTACAGATGCAGCGGGACCGGCTGTAGCAGCTAATCCTGTTGTAGGTGAATCACCTACTTCCGGGTCTAATCCAGAGAAATTAGTGATTGTGAATAGATTCAATCCTTGTGCATAAATCCTGAGATTTTCCATACGCAATGGTTTTAACCATCTTTTAGGTAAGGTATAAGCTAAGGTTATGTTCCTCAAACGCAAGTAAGAAGCATCTTCCAGATATCTGGTTGATTGATAACTTTGGTTATTCAGACTTTGTTTAGGGATATTGGTAATATCACCGGGTTTAGTCCACTGATTGTAGAGGAGTTTCTTATCAAGGTTCTGGTCTATCATTGAACCATCACTTTGAGTAAAGAAATTAATATGATTATAGATATAATTACCACCCGAGAAGTAGAAATCACCACTAAGTTCAATTCCTTTATAAGCCAATTTGGCTCCAAAAGAACCAAAGTATTTAGGATCCGGAGTTTTATCGTCAAGGATTACTGCGTCGTCAGAGTTATATACATTGGTTATTTTACCGTCTTTGGTATAATAGAGAGCATCACCATTAGCCGGATTTACTCCTGCCCAACGTACCATTTTGTATACATTGATAGGATGTCCTTCACTTACAAGGCTGTTCCAGCCGATTGTAATATCGTTTCCTTCATATAATTTCAGAACCTTGTTCTTGTTCTGTGAAATCATACCGTTGAGGCTGAAGGTCCAGTCATTTGTTCTGATAACGTCTCCACTGATAGCTAACTCATATCCCTTATTTTCCATTTCTCCTACATTATCGATACGGCTGGAGAAACCTGAAGTCATAGAAAGACGGGTTGCCAAAAGCAAATCTGTTGTTTTACGTTTGTAAAGGTCAAAAGTCACACTCAGGCGTGAGTCAAAGAAAGAAGCATCCAAGCCGACTGAGGTCTGCATACTCTTCTCCCATGACAAATTGGGATTCGGCAATCGGCTTGGATAAGCTGTCGATTCGCTGTTATAACTACCATAACCGTATACACCTTGAGCTGCGTAATCACCGATATTGTTATTACCCGATGTACCTACACTACCACGGATTTTTAAGCGTGTTAACCACTCAATATTTTCCAGGAATTTTTCTCTTTCCATATTCCATCCCAGACCGACTGCCCAGAAAGTACCGAACTGGTTGTCTGCACCAAAACGAGAAGAACCGTCACGGCGTAAAGCTACATCTAAAATATACTTATCGTCATAGGTATATCCGGCAGAACCCAGATAAGACAACATTTTCCATTCAGTAGTTGTACCTAACACGTCTTTATTAGTTGAACCAATGCTGATAGCATCCAGCTTTCCGGTAGCAAATCCTTCTACCATGGCATTAATTCTTCTGTATTTACTTGCCTGTGCTTCCATACCGACTACAGCTTTCACTGCATGTACAGAGTTGAATGTTTTTTCGTAAGTCAACATGTTAGTCCATAACCAAGTTGCTCTTTGAGTAAAGTTGTCATTTCTATAACCTTTAGGACCATCAGGGCTCAATATGTTACTTAATTGAGATTCCGGTTTATTATATTGGTACTGGATTGCTTGGTTGAAGTCAACACCGGCTACAGTTACATACTTAATTTCATCCCAGATTTTCCACTCCAGATTGAACGCTCCTACAATTTTCAAACGATTGATGTATGAAGGATTGTTATCGATATTTTCGAAGATATTTAATGGTACTCCTCCTACTGTAATATCTGTATTATAAGAACCATCTTCATTGAAAGGTGCATCATAAGGGTTAGCACTATATACATAGTTGAAAGGATTTAAAGCATTACGGTCAGTTCTTAACAATCCTTCTTTAGAAATGCCGGCAGAAGTTGCTACTCCCACTTTTAGGCGATCACTTACAGTATGTTCTACATTGATACGGGCTGTTTCTCTTGTAAGGTATGATCCCGGAACAATGGCATCCTGATCATAATACTGTCCGGAAATATAAAATTTAGTCTTTTCACTACCTCCTGACATGTTCAATTCATACAATTGAGTTGCGCCGGTACGGAATATTTCATCTGCCCAGTTTGTACTTGGGTGAGCAGCAATTTCCTCGTCTGTCATTGCACCACCATTGGCACCGCCTGTAGCGCCATATCCGCTTCCTAACTGTCTTTCATAAGTTAGTTTCTCCTGTGCATTCATCATTTCAAACTTGTCAGTGGTCTTAGTTGAAATTCCGTATTGTGCCCGAATATTAAAGGTCGTTTTTCCGCTTTTTCCTTTCTTGGTGGTAACAAGAATAACACCATTAGAGCCTCTTGATCCATATATAGCTGTCGCAGAAGCGTCTTTTAGGATAGACATGTACTCGATATCATTTGCATTTATAGATGCAAAATCCGTAGAAGACATAGGTACACCATCTATTACATATAATGGATCTGATCCGGCAGAAATGGAGCTTGTTCCACGTATTTTGATATTTGCTCCTGCTCCCGGACGTCCTGTAGCGGCGGTAACTTGAACACCTGCAGATTTACCTTGCAATGCTTGGTCAAAACTGGTTACTGGCACTTTGGTTAGCTGTTCTGCTTTTACGATATCAACAGATCCTGTCAGCGAACTTTTTTTAGCCGAACCATAAGCAACTACTACCACTTCGTCAACCATCTGCGAATCGGACTTAAGTATAACTCTCAGATTCGGTTTAATAGCCACCTCTTGCGTCTGCATTC
>ERZ1108168.457-NODE-457-length-31801-cov-46.652114_pt1 | contig 31801 bp, 27 predicted proteins | sample MGYA00403704_ERZ1108168 | MGnify/ENA primary metagenome ERZ1108168 (study PRJEB35170, sample SAMEA104062421) | human gut metagenome | biome: human gut; feature: human-associated habitat; material: faeces | place: Denmark | collected 2012-06-12 ...
CGAGCCCCTTTAGCTTTTCACCGTAGTGCAGTAGCGGAGGAAATGCAGCCTTGATCTTTTCTTTTGGTATCTTTTCTTTTGCATCAAGGCAAAAGAAAAGTACATCCAACTTAATAAGATATTTTATGAACAACCTATATGCTATCGGCATCGATTTGGGTGGCACCTCCATCAAATACGCCCTGATCAGTAATAAAGGAGAATTCCTGTTTCAAGGAAAACTGCCCTCTTTAGCTGATGTCTCGGCAGAAGCCGTAATAGAACAATTGATAAAAGCAATCAATGAAGTAAAAGTTTTCGCCACTGAACACGGATACAAAATCGAAGGTATCGGTATTGGTACACCAGGAATTGTAGACGAAACCAATCGCATTGTTCTCGGAGGAGCCGAAAACATCAAGGGATGGGAAAAGCTTCCCTTAGCGGATACAATTGAAAAAGCTACCGGACTCCCTACTTTACTTGGCAATGACGCCAATCTGATGGGATTGGGAGAGACTATGTATGGAGCAGGACAAGGAGCAACACATGTTGTGTTTCTGACTGTCGGTACAGGAATCGGAGGAGCTGTTGTGATTGACGGCAAACTATTCAACGGTTTTGCCAACCGAGGGACGGAACTAGGACATGTACCCCTCATCGCCAATGGAGAGGCTTGTGCTTGTGGTTCAGTAGGCTGTCTGGAACATTACGCTTCCACATCGGCTCTGGTACGTCGTTTTACACAACGCAGCGCAGAAGCAGGCATACAATATCCTGGAAAGGAGATCAATGGTGAGCTTATTGTCCACCTCTACAAAGAGGGAAATAAACTTGCTACAGAATGTTTAGAAGAACATTGTGACTATCTGGGACATGGTATTGCCGGATTTATTAATATCTTTAGCCCGCAACGCATTGTTATTGGGGGCGGACTGTCCGAAGCGGGAGACTTCTACATAGAGAAGGTCAGCCGGCAAGCGCATTGTTATGCCATCCCCGATTGTGCAGTCAACACTGAAATCATTGCAGCTCGTCTGGGTAATAAAGCCGGGAGTATAGGAGCAGCGGGGTTAATATTTAATCGACGATAGTACAAAAGAATTCTGAAACACTATTATTATGAAAAGAAACTTTGGAATGCTGGCGCTCATTATGGCGTTTTGGTTCACTATATCTTTTATTACCAATATTCTGGGGCCGCTGATACCGGATATCATCCACAACTTCAACCTGAGCGACCTGGCAATGGCAGGATTTATTCCAACTTCTTTTTTCCTGGCATATGCCATCATGTCTATCCCTGCCGGATTGCTGATTGACCGTTACGGAGAGAAACCGGTACTTTTCTGTGGTTTCTTAATGCCGTTTATCGGTACCATTCTTTTCGCTTGTCTTCATACCTATCCCATGTTATTAGCCTCATCCTTTATCATCGGGTTAGGTATGGCAATGTTACAAACAGTACTGAATCCGTTACAACGTACTGTAGGAGGTGAAGAGAACTATGCCTTTGTTGCCGAACTGGCACAATTCATGTTTGGTATCGCTTCATTCCTCAGTCCATTGGTTTATACCTATCTGATACGAGAGCTGAATGCTGACACCTACGTCGCCGGACATAATTTCCTACTCGATCTGTTGGCAGATGTTACTCCGAGAGAAATGCCCTGGGTATCTCTCTACTGGGTCTTTTCCGCACTATTACTGATTATGCTGATCGCAGTCGGCATCTCACGCTTCCCGAAAATCACTCTGCAGGAAGAGGAAAAAAGCGGTACCACCAGTTCCTATCTGGAGTTATTCAAACAGAAGTATGTATGGTTGTTCTTTTTGGGTATCTTCTGCTATGTAAGCACAGAACAGGGAACTTCCATATTCATGAGTACCTTCCTTGAGCAATATCATGGTGTCAATCCACAGACAGAAGGTGCACAGGCTGTCAGTTATTTCTGGGGACTGATGACGGCAGGTTGCATCGTCGGCATGTTCCTGCTGAAACTGATGGACAGTAAGCGGTTGTTGCAAATTTCAGGATTCCTCACTATGATATTGTTACTGACCGCTTTATTTGGTACACGTGAAATGTCGCTGATTGCTTTCCCGGCTATTGGATTCAGTATCTCGATGATGTTTAGTATCGTCTTCTCTCTGGCTCTGAATTCAGCACGAAAACACCACGGTTCATTTGCCGGGATTCTTTGTTCGGCGATTGCAGGTGGTGCAGGTGGTCCAATGATTGTCAGTACACTGGCAGATGCCACTTCACTACGCATAGGTATGCTGAGCATTTTGATATTCGTAGGATACATAACCTTTATAGGCTTCTGGGCACACCCGCTTATCAACAATAAAACGGTGAAATTAAAAGAACTTTTTAAATAATGTGATAATGTGCCAATATGCCAATGTGCCAATTGGCTGCGCGACGTTTACTCACCGCATGGTAATTGGCATATTGGCACATTGGCACATTAGCACATTATTTAATTGGCATATTATTATTAATTAGTCTTTAAATCATGAAACGAATCACTTACTATTTCCTCTTCGCCGCCCTCCTGTCTTCTACTTCAGTAGGAGCGCAGAACAGCATCATGCATCTGACGCAACCTACACTTATGCATGAGGTACGCGAAACTCCTTCCCCACTCGACGGACAACACATTGCAATGAACCCGCCACGCTTCATGTGGCCGGATAAATTCCCTCACCTCGGCGCTGTACTCGATGGCGTGGAAGGTGAAGAGCATAAACCACACGTAACTTATCGCATACGCATCGCCCGCGACAAAGACTTTCGGCAAGGAGTCATTACCGCTGAACGTAACTGGGCTTTCTTCAATCCGTTCCAACTCTTTGAGAAAGGTACTTATTACTGGCAACATGCTTATGTAGACAAGAACGGTAAAGAAGAGTGGTCACCTGTTTATCATTTCTATATAGATGAGAATACGCGTACTTTCAATCCACCTTCATTGCAAGAGTTACTCACTAAACTTCCTGCAGAACACCCTCGTATTCTTCTCGACTTTAAAGAATGGAACGACATCATCATCCGAAATCAGAATAATCCGGAAGCGCAGTCTTACATCACCAAAGCCGATAAATGTATCATGCACCCCCTGAAACACCTGGCAGAAGAAATTGATACCAGCGCAGTGGTGAAACTAACAAACATCGTACAGTACAAATCCGCCCTTATCCGCGAAAGCCGAAAGATTGTAGATCGTGAAGAGAAAAATATAGAAGGCATGATACGTGCTTATCTACTGACTAAAAACGAGGTATATTATCGTGAAGCAATGAAGCGTCTTACCGAAATCCTCTCCTGGAAAGACAGTAAGTATTTTGCCGGTGACTTTAACCTCGGTACAATTCTCTCCATGAGTACTTCGGCTTACGACGCCTTCTACCACCTGCTCACCCCTACTGAGAAAACTCTTTTACTGGGTAGTATCCGGGAGAATGGAAGCAAGTTTTTCGAAGAATACGTCAACCATCTTGAGAACCGTATTGCCGATAATCACGTTTGGCAAATGACTTTCCGTATCCTTACAATGGCTGCATTTGCTACTTACGGCGAACTCCCCGAAGCCTCTACCTGGGTAGATTATTGCTATAACGAATGGGTATCACGCCTGCCGGGACTTAATGCAGACGGAGGATGGCATAACGGAGATTCCTATTTTCACGTGAATATCCGTACACTGATTGAAGTACCCGCTTTCTTCTCACGCGTCACCGGATTCGATTTCTTTGCTGATCCATGGTACAATAAGAATGCATTGTACGTTATCTATCAGCAACCTCCTTTCTCTAAAGCTGCCGGACAGGGAAATTCTCACGAAAATCAAAAGACTCCCAGCGGAGCACGTGTAGGTTACGCCGATGCATTGGCACGCCAATGCTATAATCCGTGGGCGGCTGCTTACGTACGATCTATAAAAGAACGCCAACCGGACATCTTCCAAAGTTCTTTTGAAGCAAAACCTGCCGACCTTACCTGGTATCGTTGTATCACTAAAAAGCCTTTCCCGGCTGAAGATGTTTTCCCCATTGGTAAACGTACCCTCGATGATATGCCACAGACACACGTTTTCAATGAAACGGGACTGGGAAATATGAATACTTCTCTGGGAGAACCGGAGAAGAATGCCATGCTCTCTTTCCGCAGTAGTTCTTACGGAAGTACCTCACATGCACTTGCCAATCAGAATGCATTCAATACATTCTACGGTGGTAAAGAGATTTTCTATAGTAGCGGTCACCGTACAGGTTTCACTGACGACCATTGCATGTATTCTTATCGTAACACCCGTGCCCACAACTCTATCCTCGTAAATGGTATGGGGCAGAAAATAGGAACAGAGGGATATGGTTGGATACCGCGTTGGTATGAAGGAGAAAAACTCTCTTATTTTGTAGGCGACGCTTCAAATGCTTATGGCAAAGTGACCTCTCCTCTCTGGCTCGAGCGTGCGCGCCTCAGTGGAACAAAGTTTACTCCGGAGAATGGTTGGGATGAGAATAAATTGAATATGTTCCGCCGCCACGTTATCCAACTGGGTAAAACAGGGGTCTATGTCATTTATGATGAGCTGGAAGGAAAAGAACCTGTAACCTGGAGCTATCTGTTGCATACCACCTCATTCCCAATGGACGTAAAACGTCAGTCACCTGATGCTATTACCGTTACAGGACGCAATGCGGTTGACGGTGTATCGGTTGCTCATCTGTTCTGTTCTGCTCCTGTACAAGAGGCTTTGACAGATACTTTCTTCTGCCCGCCTACCAACTGGAAAAATGTGACGGACAAAAATGGAAAAACCGTGAAGTATCCCAATCACTGGCACTTCTCGGCTACAACACCGCAAACAACTACCGCTCGCTTTTTGACTATCATCGATACACATGGTAAAGACCGGGCAGATATGAAAGTGACCCGTAAAGGCGACACTTGGCAGGTAGGTGACTGGATTATCCGATGTAACCTTACCCCGACAGGTAAAGCCGCTATCAACGTAAGCAACAAGTCAGAGAAAACCTCTCTTACTTATGACGCTGCCAAAAACGAAGGTGCGACACTCATCAATGAACAAACCAACGGAAAGATAATTGAAAAAAGACTGGTAGACTACCTGCCTGATTTCGAGATATAATGCTTCCCATATTACTAACTTATCACAAAGGCTACAAATATTCATGAAAAATATTTGTAACCTTTGTAATAAATCTATACTTATAAAACTTATCTGAGATAATTTACTCTACTATTATTTTTATATTTCTCATTTCATTTTCATAATTAACGTGAAGTAAATAAATCCCTTTTTCTATATTATCCAGATGAATAGGTATAACATTCTCTGAAGAAATTTCCAATTCATCAGTAAATAATAAATATCCATTTATATCATATATAGAATAACGTATTTTACCTATATCTACACCTATTACTTTCAAAAAACCTCCTGTATATGTAGAATTTGGGTAGTAAATTACTTGAAATTTTTCTGCTACCGATGTATATATCCCCAACGGAGTCTCACCTGTTACAAATTCCGATTCATTTCCATATGTCGTACCAGAAGCTGTTTTAGCAAATGCACGATATTTATAAGTAGTATTTGGCTCTAATCCCGCTATACTTACTACCATATGCGTTCCCATTCCCAGTTCTTCTTTAGCTTTCTGGATATTATCGGTCCAATATTCAAATCCTTGCTGCAGTATATTTTCCGAACCAGCCAATACATATCCATGTAAAGTAACATTCGTATTTTCTACTTTGATCGCATAATCAAGTGTTTCTACTGTAGGAGCAAATAATACAGGCATATCGGCAGTGCCGAAAGCAATCCACTCACCGTAATATATACTTCCCGAAACAGATTTATAAAACGGACGATATTTATAATAAGTTGAAGGAGAAAGATTTGTTAATCGGAAACTCACCTTATCTCTTATTTTTTCTGCCTGTACTGTGTTAGAAGGAAGTATATTCGGAGCATCGTATTTACGCCATTCAAAACCGTAACCGTTTTCAGCATCGCAATCTACAATAGCATTTATAGTAACTGATGTATTGGAAATGGCATCAGCCGGTAAAGAAGTAAGAATAATATTCTTTGTTGAGAATTTCTTCCAATCAGAAAAGAAAATTTCATCTGTTTCATTTACTTGTATACGACAACGGCAACGATACTCTGAACCTGGTAATAAATCAGTTATTATGAGATTTTCAGTGGTACTAGGATCAGAATATTCTGTAAGAGAATATATCAAACTTTTATTTTTCAAAGTAGCGTCACCAACATTTTCTCGGATTTCTGTAACAGCAATTGTTTGACCGACATTCTTTATTGTAATAGATGGAGTAATAGTAGTAGTTCCAACCTCAAAATCCGTATCATAGATATTTCCTTGGATCATAATTTGCATATTTACAAAATAATCTTTGTTAGGTGCCAAATCTTTCAGCTTGTATTTATATATTTCACCATCTTTTTCAGGAGTTACTTTTATCGTATTTCCCTCATTATCATATTCTACGTTTCCTGTCAAAGTTACGTTATTATCACCCGTTTCGCTCATTGTTAATGTTAGTGTTGTTTGAGATTTGAACTCCCCACATTTATACAACCCCGCAAGCATCTCATAACCAAGGGAGTAATATTCTCTATAAGCCTGAAACATAGTATGAGGAACAAAAAATTTGCATTGTTTGAATATCTCGGAATCAAGTCCTAATCCATTCAACACAGTTCGTCCTGTACATATATATACTTCTTTTAAATTCTTACAACCATAAATTATACCATAGCCGCATATTTGTACGTTTTTAGGAAATATAATCCAAGTTAATGAAGCACAATTCTGAAAAACACCACCATCGCCATTATATTTTCCAAGTCTTATTTGATGGTTAGGTAATGCGACCGACTTTAAGCTAGCACAATTTTTAAAGGCGTAATCACCTATTTCCGTTATACTGCTAGGAAATACAGAAGAAGTTAACATTAATTTGGTGCAATTTTCAAAAGCCGAATTACCTATCTTTTCCAAATCATCAGGCAATGTGATTGAACCTAAATTCACACAACCTTTAAAAGCTGAATCACCTATTTCGGTCAAACCGTCAGGAAACATAACAGAAATTAAACTAGTACAACCTTCAAAGGTAGAAGCTCCAATTCTTTCCATAGTATTATGTAATATAATAGACGTTAATCCGACACAATATTCAAAGGCACCAATGGCAATAGTAGTTCCATTCTGAACAATACAATCACCTTTTTTAGCTCCCGGATATGCGATTAATGTAGATTTATCATATGAGAACAAGACCCCATCAACAGAACAATAATAAAGATTTTCATGATCAACTTTAAATTCCGTCAAACTTGTACAACGGCTAAAAGCACTATTTCCAATCTTTGTCAAACCGTTGGGTAATGTAATAGATGTTAATTCAGAACAGTTATAAAAAGCGTAATCCCCTATATTTGTCAAACTGTTAGGTAATGTAATAGATGTTAGTCCAAAACAGCCATAAAAAGCACTAGCTCCTATATCTACCAGATTGTCTGGTAAAATAATAGAGGTTAACTCATTGAACCCTTCAAAAGCTCCCTTATAACGATAGCCAATCTTTTCTCCCCCAATACTAACTACAGAATATTCGACTCCCTCAAAATTAACAGAAGAAGGAATAACACAAGTACGCATACCACCCGAATTATATATACATCTATCAACTTCTACTGTTTTATCTACAACCGATAATATTTCATATTGCAAATACCCAACAGTAAATTTAGCTCCTTCTTTTGCTTTCAAACACTGAACAAGAAAAAACATACATAAAAGAAAAAAGACTTTCTTCATAACATTATAGTTTTATCGCCTATAATTTCCTCCGATTCGGCAGTAATAAAAATAAAAAGACGTGGGAAACTCATGTTTATCTAACTATCAGGCTCTCGCATGCCCCAACCATAGATAAACAACAAGCAACCCACGCCGGATATTATATAATTATTCTCAAAAAGAATAATATATACTCCAAACATGGGCGTTGTTGTTATCATCCTATGGTTGTCAAACTTGCGAGATTTGATAGTTAAGATAATAACAAAAACGCCTTTATCGAAAAATAAATTTCTTTATTTCAACGCATTGAAATAAAGAAATTTGTGCAAATATAAAAAATATATCCAAATCATAACTCAAAAAAGTATTAAAGTTTCAGCTAATTTCGTATTCAAATCATATCTATACAACCCATGAAATGAAAAAATAAGAAATTCTCCTCTTAATACAGAAAAAACATTTATCAGTTTGACTCTTTTTTATCAACGGGAATTTATCTACCTTTGTAAACTAAGTATTTGAAAAAGTAATGATAAATCTATTAAAGAAACATGATATGGCAACATAACGTATACCCCCTATCCAAACAGGTATCTTCAATAAATAAAATCAGCTGAGCGATATGAACGTAATATCGAATATAGAATCAAAAAGAAACAGTATGAAATATATCGGAGCACATGTCAGCGCATCGGGTGGCGTAGAAAACGCCCCTGTCAATGCACACGAAATTGGTGCCAATGCCTTTGCACTTTTCACCAAGAATCAACGCCAGTGGGTGAGCAAACCTCTGACCGAAGAAAACATCCGCCTTTTTAAGGAGAACTGCGAAAAGTATAACTTCAAACCGGAGTATATCCTTCCCCATGATAGTTATCTTATCAATCTGGGGCATCCCGAACCGGATGCACTGGAGAAAAGCCGTGCTGCCTTTTTAGACGAAATGCAACGTTGCGAACAGTTGGGTTTGAAACTGCTAAACTTTCATCCGGGCAGTCATTTGAATAAAATTTCAGTAGAAGACAGCCTTGACCTCATTGCAGAAAGCATCAATATCACGCTGGAAAAGACGAAAGGAGTAACGGCGGTTATCGAAAACACTGCGGGACAAGGTAGCAACTTAGGAAATGAGTTCTGGCATCTGAAATATATCATCGATCGTGTAGAAGACAAAAGCCGGGTTGGCGTCTGTCTGGATACCTGCCACACATTCACGGCAGGGTACGATTTCCTTGGAGATTATGATGCAGTGTTTAACGAATTTGAAGAAGTAGTAGGGTTCCGCTATCTCCGTGGAATGCACCTCAATGATTCTAAGAAAGAATTGGGCAGCCATGTAGACCGCCACGACAGTATCGGAAAAGGGCTGATCGGTTTTGCTTTCTTTGAAAGGCTAATGCGCGATCCACGCTTTGACAATATGCCGTTGATACTCGAAACAATAGACGAAACGTTGTGGCCCGAAGAGATAGCCTGGCTGCGGGAACAATCGGAAAACAAGTAAACCAATCGTTTTCTTAAAATAAAAGGGAAAAGCTTGACTTTGACAAAGTAAAGTAGTATCTTTGTAAGAGTAATGATAAAGTATATTCAGATTAAACTGAGGCAAAAGAGGGAAGTTATAACTTTCCTCTTTTTTTTCGTCTTCCTCATTCAAAGCACTCCTGAGCAAGGTTGTTAAGTAAGTTTTCCTCGGTATGAAACGGTTTATTACCTGGTATGTTATGATTCATTTCATACTATGTTGCGATGCAAATGCTACTGTGTTGCAATGCAACAGATGCTTTACAACGAAAAGTACCCTTTTTAGTTAAGAATCAATAAATCGACTCTTGACAAAAAGAAGCTGCCGGAAACCGATTTGTAAACAAAAACAATCTCCGGTATAAAAGAAAACGATCTGTTACTTGCGTGCTGCTATTGCCAGAAATATACCAAGTACCACTCCCAATAAAGCCGCAAACAAGACACGTGCATCGCCTGGCAAAAGGAAAGTTATGGTATGGGCGGGAAACCAAAAAAACGGAATAGTCTTCTTAAAAACAAAGCCCCATTGTACTTTCCAATTAAGATTCTGCAAAATCTGTCCCATAGGAATGGGAGTAAAGAAGCCCTTCATCGTACCTCCGGTAGCAAGAATGTGAGTATCAGTAACCTTATGCAGGGTCATAAATACTGGTCCGAAAATGGTATTCATCGTTACAGAAATAGCCAACGCCAGTAATACTTTATCGATTGAAAGAGGGCCGGACATTATACTACCGGCATCCGCTACTCCCAGATAAGAAGCAAAGGCTGGAACTCCGTTAGAGAAAACAACAAAAGCCATGTTGATCCCCAATCCGAGCAATCCCCAAACAAATGCACGGGGCAAAATACCAAAACCACGGCGATGATAAGAACCGGTACTGATACGAAGCCCAATCACCTCGCCCAAAGTGGAAAGAATAGCAAACTTAATAAAGCTCATTACCATACCATGAGAAGCATTAAACTGCTTATAGGCATCATACACCGCATCACTCAAAAAGAAAGGGAGGAAGCAGACAAGCACGCAAAGGAAAAAAAGAAAATCGTGTTTTTTCATTTCTATAGTTGTATTTCAGTATGGCTACAAATATAGATAAAAGAAATGAAATTCAAAGAATTATCAGTCAAAAGTGCCGGTATATTCCATAAATCAGCATACAAATGCTCTATACGATCCGTTATTAATAGATATTTGCCATGCTTACCAATGGTTCGTATAACTTTTCGATGTCTTGTGCATCCATCTCTATTTGTACCTGATCTCCCGGAATAAGCCGGGTACCGGCCGGGGTCAAGTCTTTCCGGTCACGGTGTACATTGATAATGATACAATGTTCGGGTAATCTTAGCTCATTCACCTCTTTACCATCCAGATAAGACCCGGTCATGATCTCTACCGAAAGTGTATAACGCTTTTGCTGCTGAAAATCGGGGGTATTTATCATATCATTGTATAAAGTGACATTGAAAGGCTTTATTTGCAATAACTCCGTGAAATAATACGTCAGTCCGCCTACCACCACAGAGGGATAGAAAACTTCAAAGTGCCCTGTTATCTCTGTTATCAGAACAATAGCCGTCAGTGGAGTCCGGATAACAGCAACAAGAAAAGCAGACATACTGATCAGCATAATATAACTCACATTCTCCTGGGCAATAAACCCTCTTTGTACCAATATCAGAGCTACAATCTGCCCGAATAACCCACCAGTCACCAACGTAGGGATAAAGTTTCCTCCCGGCAATCCGGAAGAAATGGAAAGCGCCGTAAATACAAAATGAACCATCATCATTGCCAACACCCACATAACCTGCCTACTCCCATCGGTGACCTGTTCTAGCAGGAATTGTTCACCTCCTCCCGTCAGATTCACTTGCAACAGTGAAATAGCATAAGCAATCACTAACAGATAGAGCATCTTCATATACACAGGATGTTTCACCTGCGAATAGACTTGTTTGAAATACAACGTCAATTCCGAATAGAATTTTCCAAAGAGAGAGATAACCACTGCAAGTAACAGGAATAGTTTTACCTGAGATAAAAAAGGAAGCAATGGTTCGATGGCATCTATAAGACGATAAGGACTGATGGGAAATATCCAGCTTGCCACACCCCCGGCTACCACACCGGCAAGTAACGTAGTAATAGCAGTTTTCGGTGCATCAAAGCGTTCGATTGATTCAATTACTAACAATGAGGAAGCGAGAGGGGCCGAAAATGCAGCTGCCAATCCGGCACCTGCTCCGGCAGCCAAAAGTTGTTTACGCTCTCCGGCAAGTACCCGTGTCCATTTGGAAACAAGGCAACCAACGTAAGAGCCAATCTGTACAGAGGGACCTTCACGCCCTAAAGACAACCCCGCAGTCAATGCAAGAACTCCTCCCGCAAACTTAGATACCATTTCTATAAAAGGATGCTTATAGGAGATGCGGCCATTGATAACCCCTCTCGTTTGCGGAATACCACCACCGGTGATGAGTGGCATCTTACGAACTAACCAGGAAACAAAAATAAGTATTCCCCATAATGCCAGGAACAACACAATATGCCAATACCAACGGGGATGAGCGTCAAAGAAAGTGCGCCGGATATCGAAAAAGAATTGTAACAGATAATGATAAGGCACGGCAATAAGCCCTGTCAGCAATCCCACAAAGATGCTGACAAAGTACAATCTGGCATCAATCAGCTTTAATTTCCAGACATGCCATCCCCTTACTCCTTTCAAACTTTTCCAGTGTTCGAACATACCCCGATAAGATATTTGCCGGGTATAACAATGAAACAACAAGAGATGTTTGTGAACGAAAGATTATTTATCTATATCTTGCGTTTACCTGACATACTTGTTTAATAAGAACCTGTTTAAATTTACAAAAGGAAAATTTAAACAGATTCTTATGTCTGAAGATGGTTTTACTCTGTTTCTTTCAATTTTTGTTGCAAAAGATGCAACTTTATCACAACAATAATCGTTATATATACATTTACTATTATTCAAAAAAATCAGAAACATTTATGGAATACAGACAATTAAACGGCTCAGGACTTTTTGTTCCGGCATTGAGCTTAGGAACAGCAACCTTTGGAGGTACTCACGGTTTTGAAGGTTGGGGAAATACAGGTGTTGCCGAAGCTACCCGCATGGTAGATATGTGCCTGGAAGCCGGACTAAATCTCTTTGACACAGCCGATATTTATTCTCGTGGTTTGTCGGAAGAAATACTTGGCAAAGCTATTTCCGGAAAGCGAAACCGCCTTCTCATCTCCACCAAAGCCACTTTCCCAATGGGAGAAGACCGGAACGAAATGGGAGCTTCCCGCTTTCACATTATCAATGCCTGTGAAGCCAGTCTGCGACGTTTGGGAACAGACTATATTGACATCTATTATATGCACGGCTTTGATGGCGCTACTCCGTTGGAAGAGACACTTAGCGCACTGGACAATCTTGTTCAAAGCGGAAAGGTACGCTATATCGGATGCTCCAACTTCTCCGGCTGGCAGTTAATGAAGTCACTGGCTGTTTCCGACAAATACGGTTGGACACGTTATGTAGCCCACCAGGTGTATTACTCTTTGCTCAACCGTGAGTTTGAATGGGAGCTGATGCCACTTGGCGTCGATCAGCAAGTTGGTACATTTGTCTGGAGTCCGTTAGCAGCAGGACGTTTGGGAGGACGTTATCGTCGTAACAATCCGATTCCGGAAGATGGAAGAGTAGCCCGTGGTGGCGCTCCGGTAGGTGATGAAATCATGTCATACGATCTTCTTTACAATATTATTGATATTCTGGAAGATATTGCGGGAGAGACAAGAAAAACTGTAGCACAGGTAGCACTAAACTGGCTATTGCAACGCCCCACTATCTGCAGTCTTGTGATTGGCGCACGAACAGAAGAACATTTGAAACTAAACCTCGGAGCCATTGGCTGGAGTCTGACAGCAGAACAAATAAAGCGATTGGATGAGGCAAGTAAAACGCCCAAAATATATCCGTATTGGCATCAGAATCAGTTCCCTGAATTAAAATCACAACTGATATTTTAATATGCCCTACCACACATACTGTAAGTAGACAAATAAAGATCAATGAATTGTTTCACCGATTATTAAGTAGTTAATTCTAAAATGATTGGTGAAACAATTTAGATTTAAACAGCTCCGTTATAACAACAGATTACCAGAACTTATTATGTTCCGGGCTATATTCAAAGCCTGCATTTTTGAGCTGATCAATAATGTCCTCTTTCTCTACATTCAGATCATCACACAATTCATCCAACGAAGAATAGTTATCACGAAGCTTCATGTTGATGACACTAAACAGCATCATCGGGTCTTTAGGTAATTCCATATTAAACACGATTTTGTAACTGGGCCACAAAGATATAGTTTTTCAAGATTAACAGACGCAAATGCAACAAAGTTTTATGCATAACACTTGCTTCCACTCCTGCATACCGTTTTTTTATTCACCCGTTTATTTCCAAAAGTTTTATCAGGCTTGTCCGTTGAATAGAGAATGTATTCCCTTCTTCCTGAACATACTTGAGCAACCAGAGACCGTCCTGCCGGAGTTTGGATTTTTGCAGGACATGATCTGAAGACATATCTTCTGATAATTTCAGTATACTCATAGCAGCAAGTTCTATTTTTCCCATTTCGTCAGGATCGCCTTTATACCGTCCGATCAACTCCTGCATATCCATACCAATCAACTGCTCGGCAGGAAAGCCTAAAATTTGTCTGGTCAGGCAATCATACTCTACCCACTCTTGCTTGCGAAGTTTCTTCTTATTCAGAATAGCATTTGCAATCAAAGAGATTATTTCCTGAATCATCCGTACCAGATAGTCTTGTTTAATCATATCTTTTCGTATTCATTGAATATATTTCATTCAAACTGCAAAATAACAAATATCCTGCTTATCTTCACTCCTCTTGATGAACTGTTTTTTCTATCTTTAACGTTACCTTCTCTATTATCTTACTCAACTCTTCCTCTAACGGGATCGTATTAAACTCTTCCCAGAAACTTTCATCATATTTAAAATCAATATCTGCAAGTACTGTATGTATTGGTACCCTTTCAGTACGGGAAAAACGGGCCACATTATCCCTATCCACCTTGCATGTTACCATTTCGAACCATGTATGCAAAGTGGGATTACTGAACAGTGCCCGTTTTTTCTTCATCCTAAAAAACAAATCGCCGCGGATATGGTGAATATAGTAAGTGCCTCTCCACGGTTTATACGAAATAGTATATACCACCTTTTGTGCTGTCAGATTTACACTGGGAGCTTGCCGGACAACAAAAATCCCCGTAGCTTTTTTTATATACCGGGGTTGCATTTCAATCCGTGCCTGTAGTAAAGCCCCATTTTCCGAATCAATATATAACTCCCCGCAATAAAGCGGTTCTTTACCCCCTTGCTTCTGCTCAAAAGAAACCACATTTACACAACGGTCATCTATAGAGGTGATGCCACCGGAAGTATATGTATACGGATTATCATCTGCATCAACAGATAGAAAATCCGGCAGATCTTTCATTATATCCAGTTGCAGGCAAGCCTGAATACCCGCCCTAATCTTAGCTATCAGGCTATCTGTACTTTCACGATTGTCCATCCTGCTCATCTTCAGCAACTTCACCTGATCCAATACCCCGGATTCATCCAGAGGAGATTTATAAACTTTGAATACAGCTTCCGTCAGGTTCTGGAACTTGTTCTTTAACTGAACTCCTTCCCTGTAAAATGTTGTCAGATGAACTGGGACCAATGAATAATTTTCCTCTCGCCGCTTTAGCATTTCCCTCAACAACTTTTTGGGTTCTACCAACCGGATCAGAACCTCCTGCAAGGGAACGATTTTAGGCTCCAGACTCAGTATATTGTCGCGCCCCGTAAGCATAGCCGCTTCAACATTTTGCGCCACATAACCCAAATGAGAAAAAGAGAGAACCCCATCTCTCAGAGAGTCGGGTAAATGAAGTCTGAACTCTCCGTCTTTATTTGTAATATTACCTATCGAAGTACCTTGAATTGTCACTGATGCATTGACCACAGGCTCCCCGGTTTCTTTATCCAACAAAGTACCGGTAATTGTGGAAAAGGCTGGCAAGGGCAATTGGCTCTCTTTTTTTATATTCTTATTCTTTTCTACAGGAGGCAGGATTAATATATGTCCTCCAATCACCTTTAAAACCAATCTCCTGTTACCAGTTATTTCATAAATAGCCTGCCGAATTGTACAGTCTTTCTCGCTCGTCTTTGTCACAATATCATTGTTCACGACCTTACTATCATAAACAAAAAGATATCCGGAACGTTCTGAGACTTTACCCAACAAGGAATACACCGTACCTTTCATCTTAGGCAGACTGATAACACGATCCAGAACATCATCTCCACCTGCTCTTATTGTACCAGCAGCAATAAAAAGCAGTCCGAAGAAAAGCAGACAGAGAGGATGTAATTTCATATTTTTAAACTTTAAGAATCATCGTTCGGACAAAATCAGTTTATCTCCTTCACGAGTACATTTCAAATTTAACGCCCAACAGATCAGTTCGGCAACCGTATCGGGCGAGTTGTCCAGAAACTCAATAGTCAGCTTGCGTTTACCCAAATCCAATGAACCTGCTTGTATCTGCAACGCAGAATTTTCAGCATTCACTACCCGCAGGATATCTTCCAGGCTTTCATCCTTAAAACGTATGTTCTTTGTATAAATATCAGACTCATTACCTTTTGAGGTCTCACTTAACTGCAACTGTTGTGCTTGTAATGTAACCGTTTCGCCCGCATTCACAAGAACACTGTGACCTCCCCGTTTCAGTGATACCTTCACCTTACCACGTCGCACAGACAAACTAAACGGAACTTCTTCATTACTACGGACATTAAAAGCTGTACCCAATACTTCTATCTGTACCTTCTCGGTTTCAATCAGGAAAGTTTGTTCATGTTTCTTCGCTACATCAAAAAAGGCTTCTCCATGCAAGTTAACCTCTCTCTTATCCGTGGCAAAATGTTCAGGGTACTGTAATACACTCTCCTGCCCCAAATAAACAATAGAGCCATCTTCAAGAGTAGTGACCAGCGTTGACTTCTCTCTGTTTTCCTGAGTTACCAGATTAAGATTTCCAGTATCATTTCCCGGCATTAACCACCAAACAGACATCAGACAGATCACTCCTGCCAACATAGCAGCAGCTACAGTTCCCCATTTTAAGAAAAGCCTACGACGGATCACCTCCTCTCCCGCCTCTACAAGCAGGCTGTCTTTATCCAAACGAGCATACAAGTGCCTCCATGCCTCATCTGTCCTCACTTTATTTTTATTTACTTCAGTCATTTCGTAAGAATATAATTATCTATTTCATTTCGTAAAGTCCGGAGTGCTTTTGTCATCTCTGCTTCCACTGTTTTGACAGACAATGAAAGAGACGAAGCAATCTCTACATATTTCTTTCCTTCCATACGATGCATTTCAAATATCCTGAGTCTGCGCCCCGGCAGTTTATCAAGTGTATGGCGGATAACCTCCTGCAACTCCTCATACTCCAATTGCCGATGAGGATCAGACACCTGTTCTGAAACATTATCTGCCAGCACATACTCCCGATACCGTTCTCTGACTTCTCTATGCTGGCAGTATTGAAGCGCTTCATTGCGTGCAGCCCTGTACAGATAACTTTTAATGGATTGAAATATCTGCAAATGTTCCCGGTCTTTCCAAAATACGCAGAAGAGTTCTTCTACTATCTCTTCGGCAGCTTCCACTTCGCCTGTTATACCTGCAGCATACCAGCAAAGGGGTGAATAATAGCGACGGAAAATTTCCTCGAATGCTTTTATATCACCCTCTTTTATTTTAGCAAGTATGAACAGTTCATTTAGCATACCCGAATCATTATTGGTACCAAATATATAAAAAACTATCTGAACTCTAACGAGATTGCTTTTTCAATTTGTTCACAGCGTGCTCCAAAGACTCAGCAGGTTCAATGATATTGTATTCTTTCCAGAAATCTTCGTTCCAGTATTCATCTACTAAATCATAAAACACTTGCTTTTCTTTGAAAGCCGTCTTATTAGAAATAGCTGTAAAGTTATCCTCTTGCCTGTCTGTTACCACCATCTCAGAATAAACTGTATATCCCGAAGAGAAGAGGCGCTTCTTCCAATCACATTTGAAACGGATGGTATTCCATATATAGTTCAAATACGTCTTCCCATTCTGCTCTTTATAAGTCACCAGATAAGATACTTCCTGTGGCTTAAACTGTAAGCCCAAAGGTTTCTTATGTAAAATAGCTTCCACGGCTTTCGTTTTATTTTTCATATCCAGCGAGAACTCTGCCCGGGTGAATGCCAGTTTCTCAAAATCAATATACAGTTTCCCATAAAACAATGCATACATCAGGTTAACTTTAGGACGAAAACTGATTACATATTGCATACGGTTATCAAAATTCACTGGCTCTTCGATATGAAATTCATAATAATCCAAATCTCCCATATTCAATAATGCATCCTGATTCTTCACGACATCCAGATAAATAGCCAAACTGGGACCTCCCACTACCTTCACAGCCAATGTGTCACTGGTTTTCTGACTCAGCAAACGACGCCCTTTCTGGAGTTGTACCTTATCTTTCACAGGTACACGGTCATTATAAGCTGTCTTATATACATCTATAACAGCCTCCGACACACTGATATAACGACGCCTCTTTTGTACTGTTTCTCTGTAAAATGTTGTCAGCATATTCTCATTAGGAGAATAGTTTACCGGGATTTTTCTAATTGCTTCTTCCACAATACCACGGGCATTATTACCAAAAATCACAATCTCACTCAGTAAATTAGGTGCCGGCATCATCCATACAGTCAATGCAGATAAATCCTTATTTTCTTTCAAAGAGATCTGAGTATTGAGGTACCCGATATGAGATACTTCCAGCCCCCGGACTATTTCAGCATCTTTGATCTTAAGAGAGAATAGACCATCTGAATTTGTTACCGTCCCAATATTTGTACCGGGCACAGAAACATTCACATTCTCCAGCTTTTTCCTATCATCCTTGTTTCTCACAACCCCTGTAACCGTGAAATAGCCATCCACTTCTTCCCGTGCCTGCAAAGGTGCAATATCCAATAGTAAAAAAAATATCAACCAGCCCATTATAACTCCAACTAACTTTTTCATCTTCGTATGATTTAAAGGTGAATAATTCTTGCTTTCTACTTATAAGATCGCTTAGAAGTAGAAAACCCTATTAAAATTCGATGAATAATTTTTCTTCTTTTGCGTTATATCTGGAATTAGCCAACATCTTCATCTTAATCCACTGATAATCAAGCAATATAGAAATGTACACTTTTATACCTCAATAATGTACACTCTTGCTATGGATCATTGTACACTTTTGCAATAGATGATTGTACACTTTTGCAAAGTTGAAAAATACTAATTAAAAATAGTAGCCAATAGAAGTACAACTTTTTATTAGTTAGTATACTTCCTCCTAAAAAAATCTCTAAAAAAAAGAGCCGTAAGTCAATGACCTACAGCTCTCTCTTTTAATATATTAATCGTTTACTGATCGATTTTACTTCACTTCCTCAAAGTCAACGTGATATATCTATCAGCGACTTGCGTACACGTGTTGCAAATATAACGCAAATCCGAAAATAAGCATCCATAAACAACACACGCTCTTGACTGCAAAGGTACGGATTTATTTAATAAAAATCGTGATATAAACGCATAATAATCAAAAGTATGGCACGAATTTACCAGATTCTTCAGTTTTATCCTTACCTTTGTATTCTATATTGAGTTATTGTATCTGAATAATAACATCAGTTACAACAGTAAGAAAAATAGAAAGAACTCGATTAACAATATAAAACATAGTAAAATGAGAAGATTTGTAACATTCACTGTTGTATTTTTATGTGCAACAATAGGGTTTGCCCAAACGAAACAAAGCAACCAACAAGCCCCCAAAGATTCTGTTTTAAATAGAATTGATAGCCTTGTTCAAATAACGAATGCTTGGTTAGAACAAATAGAACTTGACCATTCACTGAAACAACGTTATAAATTATATCAGACAGAGAACATATACACCCTACTTCAATTAGATACTAAAACAGGAATGATAGAACAAGTTCAATGGTCTTTAGATTCAGAAAACGAAGGTAGCGTAACTATAAATAATGATGACTTGAATTATGGATTTGGTCATGGCTCTGGAAGTTTTGAACTATATCCCACAAAAAATATGTACCAGTTTATTCTACTGGACAAAACAAGTGGAAGAAAATGGCATGTTCAATGGGGGATGAAAACAAAGGAACGTTGGATTAGAAGAATTTATTAGTATTTTCACAAAAATGGCATCTAGGAGTTATCTATCAAAAACAGTAGATGCCTCTAAGCAATAAGAAAACGATGCAAATACATAACAATATACTGATAACAGAATGCTCAGCTTACGATTTCAAGGAAATGTTGGAACGTAAGAAAGTGAAGTCGTGGCTTAAGTCCGTGTCGGCATTTGCCAATACGGACGGTGGCAGCTTGTTCTATGGAGTGAATGATGACGGCGTAATTGTAGGTTTGGAGAATCCACAAGCCGATGCTGATTTTATCAGTGAAATGATAAAGGCACGACTTGACCCTGTGCCGGAAGTTCAACTTATTCCGATAGAACACGAAGGGCATACCCTGCTTGAAGTGAAAGTAAAAGCAGGAACGCTTACACCTTATTACTATTATCAGGATGGAACACGTACCGCCTATGTACGGATCGGCAATGAAAGCGTGGAGTGCAATTCGCAACAACTTCTTTCATTGGTATTAAAAGGCACGCACATGACTTGGGATTCACTGCCTACCCAAGTGGATGCCAGCAAGCATTCTTTCATCATCCTTGCCAACACATTCCGCGAGCAAACCCATCAGGAATGGAATGACAAATATCTGGAATCATTCGGACTGGTAACACCAGACGGTAAACTGACCAATGCAGGATTGCTGTTTGTGGATAATTGCACCGTATTTCAATCGCGTATTTTCTGCACCCGTTGGACTGGACTATATAAGGATGATGCCATCAGTTCCGTGGAACATCGAGCTAACCTTGTGCTGCTCTTAAAATATGGTATGGATTTCATCAAAAACTATACCATGAGCGGCTGGGTGAAGATGCCAAACTATCGTCTAAACCTACCGGACTATTCAGACCGTGCCATCTTTGAAGGGTTGGTAAACCACCTTATCCATAGAGATTATACTGTGATGGGTGGTGAAGTGCATATTGACATTTACGATGACCGAGTAGAACTAGTGTCACCGGGTGCAATGCTTGACGGTACACAGATTCAAGACCGTGACATATACAAAGTGCCGTCCATGCGTCGTAACCCTGTCATTGCGGATATGTTTACCCAGCTGGACTATATGGAAAAGCGTGGTTCCGGCTTGCGCAAAATGCGGGAACTTACGGAGAAGCTACCTAATTTCCTACAAGGTAAAGAACCGCAATATCAAACGGAAGCGACTTCTTTCTACACCACCTTCTATAATCTGAATTGGGGTGACAATGAAAGAATACCTGTTGAGGAAGTAGCTAACAGGGTAAACAGTATCCTCGAAAAGCACCCTGCAAATGAAGAAAGTTCGGTAGAAAAGTTCGGTGTAAACAGCAAAAGTTCGGAGAAAACCTTTGATGATACGCAAGAAAGTTCGGAGAAAGGTTCGGAGATAATGCAAAAAGGTTCGGAGAAAAAGTTCGGAGATTCGAAAAACAAACCTAAAAGCATTGGGAAAACCGCACAAAAAATTATTGATTTCGTCATTTCCGACCCATCAATGTCTGCAGAAGCAATGGCCTATAAAATAGGAATAAGCTCCCGAGCCGTAGAAAAACATATTTCAAAGCTTCGTTCTATAGGAATTTTGTCTCGTGAAGGAGCAGATCATGGTGGCTATTGGCGCATTATTGTTAACCCTCAAACTGAGCAATAAAACTATGAAGACATCTTTCATACCATTCAGTGCAATAATTGCCGTTTTGATTATCGCCTTTTTGTTTGCCTCTTTGCCACAGGTAAACCATAAGACGCAATACAGGGTACTTTATGCAATAGCCATCATCATGCTATTAGCTGTTATCCCTATTAGTGAATATATGGCTAGTGACACACAAAACGCAAGTAACAATTATCTGCTTGTTCTGATATTTGATATTGCAGTAGGATATTTCTGTATGTACATTGCTGCTTTGCTGAAATTCAATGTTCTTAGACGAAAGAACCAAGCATTAGAAAACGCCTTGACCGAAAAGCAACAAGAAAATGTAGCAATTCTATTGGAACATCAGAATGAAAAGCAACAAGCACTTCAGCAAAGAGAGCTTGAATGGTTGGCCGAGAAAATAAAGATGTTTACCGAAGAAGAACAAAAAGCAATACTTTCCTGTGCTTGCACATTTGCAGAACACGGTTTGGTAACCACTCCCTCAATAGCCATACAACTCAAAGACACATGTAGTCAGCAAGAACTTATGTACTTTGTCTGCTCTGCTTTTTACAATATGGATAAAAGCCGTAGTGAAATTGTGAGTTTCTTGTATAAAGTCTTTCCTCTCTATTTTCCTGCAGGAGAAAGTGCATTGTCTAAAAAGATGCCGGGGGTGGAAAAGGTAAAAGAGAAAAGGGAGAAAGAATGTTTATAAAAACAAGACAATAAGTTCAACTGATTACAAAACATATAAATCATTTTATATCCAAGGATTATTGACAATACGTAAAAATAAAAAATGTTACTTGAACCAACCCAATAAAATATAATTAAGCTTATAAGAGGACGATTTTTTAATATCTTATATCTTACTTATTACAAAATCATATAATTTTGCATATTACAAATTTTAATGAACAATGTATTTGGAAACAATAGACGAGGCAGTAGCCAAAATAAAATATTTGATAGAAAAAAGTATTGTTGATGGTGGTGTAGAAGCCAAAAATAATCTTATCCGTACACAAGGTCCAATCTGTATTCTACATGATGCAGCTAAAGCAGATTTTATACGTTTAGGTGTTAATCCTGATTTTATCAATCCTCCGTATGGAGAGCATAATGGTGAACTAAAACTGGCTGGTTTCTTCAAATGTAAAGACCAAGATATTTGTATTCTTCCTAGGAATGTTTCTGCCGAAGAAGAAATTTTGTTATTTGATGGAATACTTAAAGGGAAGAAAGACCCTTTTGGCTTTGATTTGACACAGAAAATTTTATCTGTGAATGTACGAAGTCAATTAAGCAGTATCGCAAAAAATTTTGATACATTGTATGAAAGAACTTTTGCAGAAGCATTAAATCTTCATCTTCGCTGTCCTAATATGGTTTTAGGAGAGTTTTATATGATACCTGTATTTGAATACGATGACAATCTTGCAAAAGAACGTAGAGTTGGCTTCAAAAGGAATCGGAAAATTCAAGAGCACATTCAAAAGTACATATACTCTTTTGGAGCAGTAAATAACCGCTCAACAATTAATGGTGAAGAGTATAAGTACGAACGAGTTTGTCTTTTAATTGTGGATTTCAATAGAGATATTCCAAAAATCTATAATACAGATGATGAATTAAAAGCAAATGGGCTTCTACCAGAACATACAACTGCATCTATCAATAATATGAATTTTCCAACATTTGCAAACACATTGATGTCTATATATCAGCAACGATTTGGACTAGGTAGCTTCAGATGATATTTATCTATCAGATAATTGTTTATTTCGTTAGGAGTTTTTAGAGAACGTAATTCATTTATCTCTGTTTCAGAAAAATTCGGAACTGAAAAACGCTCTATAAAATTTTTCTGATAACAGGGATATCCTCCCTCAATAGCAACACTTGTTTTATCTACATAATATTCCATAATTATAGAATTAAGAATCTTTTGCATAACATCAAGATTTTCAGGCATTGCCATAAGATTATATTCAAAAAGAGTTCTTTCTTGCGGACGTAAATACACACCATAGCCATTAGTAAAAAAACCATTTGGGTCTTGGTCGAAAAGGAATCGAGGTGTTTTGCTGAAAGTTGGAGTTAAAAGTTTTACTCCAGTCCTATTCAATCCTTGGGTGCGTCCATAAGCATAAAAAGGGGTATATACATGTTTTCCCTTACCTCTTTCTGCTAAAACATCTTTAACATAAAGTAAATACTTATAACATCCTGGATATTCAGTTTGCATAACGCTTTCTGGTATAGCGATTGCTTTGCCATTTGTTGAAACATATGGGAAAATTATCCTGCGTGTATTTCGATTAATATCTTCAGGCGTTTTCATGTCAGATATTTTCACAACAGAGCGAGTAATATTTTTTTCTATTCTAAAGGATAAACCATTTCGTTTGATGTTATAGTAATTATTATCTTCTGATATTGGTTGTATGAAATATACTTCATCTTTAAGCGTTGCTATACCAACGCATATATTAAATAAATTGCCGATAGTTTCTCCACATCCTTCAATTTGAGCGATATTGTGCCTTTCATTTCCACAGAGCAATCTCCATTTTGAATCATCAAGTTTAGAGTATGAGTTAAGAGTGAAGTTCGTTTTTTTTAGAAACAATTCAGGTGCAATGCCCTCTTTTATTCGGTCATATTCAATATTTTCGTTTTGCGCTTTGTTTAAGAACGAGATAGCTGTATAAGTCTGTACATTAAATACCTTTGTAGCATTAAAATCAACAATCCTATATATAGATCGTTCTTGACGGAAAAAAGCTCTTAAACTTTCGCCAGACAAGGATGTAAAATAGTTATTAGGAGTTATATAACCTAATTTCCCATCAGCTTTTAAAATACGCAAGCCCAATTCAAAGAATGCAAAGTATAGATTATATGTTCCAAATTGAGTTGTACGATAATTACCTATTAAAAAAGCTCTGGTATCATCATCCATATCTTGAAACTTGACATATGGAGGATTCCCAACTACTGCATCAAAATCCTCATTCCAATTATATTTCAAGCTATCGCAACAAAATAAATTCATTTGCGAAACAGAAATGTTTTCAGACTCGCTCAATGCTAACAAAGAAAGAAGCAATTTACATCTTTCAATATTATAATGCAAAATATCCGAACCATATATATTCTCGCAAATACAATCTGAAATGGATTTACCAAATGTATTTTTGTAATATTTTGCAATAGCAATCAAAAAAGCTCCACTACCACAACTTGGATCTATAATTTTTGCGTTAATTTCCGGTCGAATAGTTGTAAGGATAAAATCTGCTATATAAGCAGGAGTAAAAAAAGCCCCATTTACCTTTTTATCTTTTGCAGGAATTAGAAGTTCCATTGCGATAGATATTTCATCAATTGAAGTAATCCCGATTTTGGTGACTTCATTTATCAATTTTGGCAATGGGCTAAAACCATCCAAGTATTGACTAATAAAATCATCTGTTCCTATTTTAAGTGAATTGCTTTTGATATAGGAATAAACCAAATGTTTCTCTATGTCCTCAATAGAGAAACATTTAACGAGATTATTCAATAATATTGTTTTCATACCGCAAAGATAGGTATTTATTTAATATCCACCAAATACATTCACAGATTATTTGATTTTAATCGCATTTATTTAATATGCGCGACTTTATCCGTATATTTGCACTATATATAAAAAATATGGTGACTCAAGGCAAAGATAAACAAGAGCGGAAAGTGGTTCATCTTCAAATAAATGACCACCATGAATACTTTGGCTCCATAGAACAGTTGTTTTGTAAATACACTAAGGAGCAATTAGGTTTTAGTATTTATCAAGTAAGAAATAACCTGCGGAAACTTGGTATAATGACATCGGAAACTTGTATTATTCGAGTAGGAGTTTTGCAGACAAAGATAAAAAAAGAAAATTAACATCTTAATAATTTTAAATGTATGCCAACGGTATTAGGACAAAAAACAAAATGGAATGTGTATCATTATACAGATCTTAATGCATTGATAAATATTTTAGCGAGTGATAAGATTTTATTAAGAGCAACCAATATTTCATATCTTAACGACCCTCATGAACTTATTGAAGGAATATCAACTATCAATGAAGTTCAAAAAAAACATATTGAACCAGGGGGATTTCGTAACTATTATATAACTTCATTTTCATCGTGTCAAGACAATCTTAATATGTGGGGAATGTATGCAGCTAATGGCAATGGCTGTGCCTTAGCTTTTGATTATGACGAATTGTCAAAAGGGTATGAAATCTTGATAAAATGTACTTATGGAAAGGATGAAGCCAAACAGAGTTTTAATAACTTCTACAATCTCACCCAAACAGGAGTTTTTACCTCTTTTTTAGGTGCAAAACTTTCAAAAGAAGACGAAGAAGCAAATCGAAATGCGTTAGCTGCCAATAGTATTCTTACTACCTGTTTGGGAGCAAAAAATGAAGCGTATCGTTATGAAAGTGAAACTAGAGGAATTGTTTATTGCGATAACCCCAAACTAATACATTTTAGAACGCGAAACAATTATATAATACCTTATATTGAGGTTTCTTTACCTAAAAATGCATTGAGAGAAATAGTGATTGGTCCAACTGACAATACATATTTGAAAGAACTGTCTATATATCAATTTTTGCAAATTAAAGGTTATAATTTAGATAACGTAAAAATAGTAAAATCAAACATTCCATATAGAGGTTAGATATTTGTTTATATTACAAACAAGGAAGACTGTCATATCACTATACTAAGGGAGATAAATTATCAAAATGTCGGATGACAAAATATGAAACATCCGACATTTCTATATGTTATGGTAATGGTATGGTTTAATTATTTTGCATTCCTCTTTGACTTTCTGTCGATTTTTCTATCAAGTACTGATGCTGCTCCTTCACCGCCCGATACATAGAATAATACGCAAAGGATTCTTCCTTATACTTCATACTACTAGCAGAAACAGCAACAGCCCATATAATAATAACGGCAATAATGGGCACAATATACTGGAGTTTTATATGATAGCCACATATAAACAACCCACTGATATTAGGCGGAATAACAGTTACAGGGCTTTTCAGCTCATTGATTTTTGCCAATATCTCATCCTGCCGTTTCAATATACATCGGGTATTAGTTTCGATAGTCATACGATTCTGATTGTAATCGCAAACGTGCCGATAAAGATATTCAAGAAGTTTGGACTTCTGCTTGAATAAATCAATGAGTTTCGGGAACCATAGCGAAAACGGCAATGTGTTAGGCTGCTGTTGCCAGATATGTTTCTTGACCACAGACAAGGCTTCATTCCAGCAAATACAGAAACTTTTGGCAATTCCAGTATAAATGGCCTTTTCATTGGAATCTGCTTTTACAGATTGTTCCGGTTTAGGAACAGTGGCGTTCTGTTTTTCAATATACACTTTCAGTTCGTTGATACTTTGGCGCAAATTCGCAAGATTTGCAGCTACCACATCTTCTTTCATTATCTTCTACGTTTTGAGGGTTTATAAACAGGTTCGTTTCTTTGGTTATCTTTGTTTTTATCGTCTCGCCATCCTTGTTCATTGTTAGTTCCTCCACCTCCACTGGGAGTTATGGCTTGATGGGGTTGAATAATCAGCTCTGCTGTCATATTACCCAATGTAGCACAAAGGCTGTTAAAACTCAAATCACAGTCAAGTTTAGAACCAGCCATGCTATACTCATCCTGACAGAATGATATACCACGAATTTTATCAGAGTTCTCAGCGTAATTAAAACGCATATCTATACCCAAACCTTTGAGAATGCTAAGAAAGTCATTCCACGAATGAGAATTTGCTCGTGCATCAAGAACTGAAGAACGGAGATTATATTTCCGTAATTGATGAGGACGCAAACGGCTCTTATTTCTGGCTTTGCTATTTTTAGGAGCAAAGTAAAGTCCATACTCTTTAGTCAAAGCACAGCAAACTTTTGCATTGCGTATTCTTTCATTGCTGTCAGAAATAAGATTACCTTCATTGTCTATCCGATTGAATACCAAATGACAATGAGGATGTTTCGTGTCGTGATGCCGGGCTATGATATATTGAGTATTGCGAATCCCCATTTGTTCCATCCATTTCTTGGCAATCTCCACCATAAGCGCATCCCCTTCTTCATTATCAGGAAAACGGCTAATATCTTGCGAAGAGAAAGCAAGTGATACGTGCTTCACAGGACTCTTTACTTTCGGGCGCATGGATGCTTGAAGGCAAAAAGAATCGGCAATCAACTTATTGCTAATGGTACATACTCCTTCATGCGCTAAAAGTGTAGCGCATTTCTTCTTGTTCTTTTGGTCATTGGCATAGTTTACAATACCTCCGAAATCAACTCTTGTTTTAATCTTCGCTATCATGACAGGTATTCTTTACTTGGGTGATAATTCTACTAACTTCCGAGATAATCGAAAAACACTGTTGTTTGACTGTTTCCAATCCATAGATGTGCATCTGGTGGGCAATCTGATTGACGTTATTGGCGATACCGGAAAGGTCACGAATTGCCGATACCATTTCCGGACTGATACGCTGACAGACCTGACAATCCATTGCCGCCTGATGGCAAAATTCATTGACAGACAATCCTGCCTGTTCCGCTTTGGATTGGATATAAATGTAGTCGTTCTCAGTAAACATTACCCGAAAACATTTGGTACGTTTCTGATAGCTCGCCAACTTTGGGCGGCCACCAAGTTTCTTTTCCTTTATACTCATATTGATTCTCGATATTGATAAATTGTTTTTTGAGAGTGGCAGTTCTATCGCTTGCGGCATAGGTTTTAGTGACACTAAAACACAAACTTGCCACTCAAAAAATCTTCCTATATTTCCCCTGCTCTATTCGGCATAGCTTGCCATCTTTAATAAAGGCTTCTATCCACTTGTTTGCCGTACTTCCATTCTCGCCTAAAGTTAAAACCGCCGCATCATAATCTTTCTTTGTGAAAATGTCAGGCAACATATTATAAAGGGTGTTCCTTCGTGCATAAACGCCTGTCTCTTGCGAATCGGTATTGAATCGTTTTGACTGATTTCCTGACAAATTCTGATAAATGAATACGGCATGATAAAGCAGGGTGTCGCAAATACTCATGGCTATGGAATAGTCAAACTCATGGCAAACCAATTGTATAGTCTCGTCAGAAGAAGATTTGTGAATCACATTATCCAGATGTCGGACAGCGGTCAACACCATCATTATACGATAAGCAATTAGTCCCATCCGTCTGACTACTCCTTGCATCTTGTTATTCACTTCGTCACAACATTCCTCATTCACACGACTGAGATATTCAATAAACTGTTCCTGCAAATCAGAGGGAAGAGAAAAGGAATAATTACCCTGCCGTACAAATTCCTCATGCAAATGGCAGAATTTATCTCCCAACAGTTTGAACATGGCATTCTTGGATTGAGAAATGTCGCTTGTGGCAAACACATTTCTTATACCTCGCTTGAAGCGGATAATATAGAAACAAAAGCGACTCATCAATCCGTTCTCCGCATCAGGTATCAATCTTCTTACCTGTTCGGGAGTTCCAGCCAAAGCGACTGATACTCTTGGATTACTGACTTCACAGTATTCCCTATCCTTGCGCCGACTCAAACTTACCAACTCATGGTGAAATGCCTTTCTCAGCACATCGGAATAGTTACCATAGTCAGACTTCAAAGTCTGGCTTAATGTGTCTCCTTCCGATTCAAACAACAGTCCGATTCCGTCATTATCTCCCAATATCTTCAAGAAAGAGCTTGCGCTGCTATTGGCAGGAATGATGAGCATACGCATAGGCGGTTCTGTTGGCATAGTCATTCCATCAGTTTTCTTACCTTTGATATAAGTGCTCATCGCTTCTTTGTATTCCTGTTCCATCCGCTTTGAAAGTTCATGCAAATTACGGTTAATGGGAGCTACCAATTCTCGGCATAAGGTCAATGCTCCTTTTCCCATACCGGCATCTGCCACCACGAACAGATATAGATTCGGATAAACAATGCGTTCATCGTACACGCCACAAACATTATGAAAGCATACCGACAAACACACAATAGCCCCGATTAATATCGTATCACGGTCATCTACCGAAATGGAATTATTGACAACCTCATTTAGAAAAGGAGGAAGATGCTCAAACACACATTCAGGAAATGCAGGAAGTTCTTCTTCTGATTTTATCCATTTACCCGTTTTACCATTTTGGATATTTGGTAAAATGGATAAATGCTCTTTACTGAACGGAGCCAATGAGATTCCGGCTTGATTTGCCAAATGGAAGAAAGAACGGATGGTAATGCCTTGTCCTTTGGATTGCAGACAATGCGTATATTGTTTATCCGTTTCTTCCCTTTGATAGGTAGGGTAAAACCTACTGATGCGGTGGTAATACTCCCGTCCGTTCTCTCCCAATCCATCCACAAGCGCAAAGCCCAACTCCACCCAATCTTTATAATGAGGGGCTATATCAATGGCACACTGTTCTATCTCCCGAACAACACTTTCCACATCATCCTCCACCTTATTATATATAGGGGCAATACTTGGTGTATGTGCCTGTTGTATTTCAGAAGGGACATTCTCCCAATCTTGGGCGGAAAATATTTTCTTCGACATCATCTTTGTATTTATGGTTAATATATGCTTGTGGGTCGTAGGATAAGAAGCATGAACGAGCCACATCACTGCCGGACATATCCACTAATGACAAACCTGTTGCTTTGATGCAGTTGGCAACAGCCTTAAAGTACCGGGAATGTTCCCAGCCTTTCAAGTCAACAGGTATTATCCACTTTAATCCATTACCGGATGGACTGACAAATAACAGTTCCGTATCAAAATACTCATGGTTGAGCAGTTGCTGTTTTAACTCCCCTATGTTATCCACATGATCGAAATCCAAACACATCAATCCTGAGTGTATAATCAGTTCCTTCTCATTACGCTTGCGAAATAATCCCGAAAAAGTACAATAGTCAAAATGAGTGGCTTTGTATCTTTTGGCTTCGGAAGAAGATAGCATCAAACGCAGGGCTTCGGTTTGTGGTTGGGCATAATGCCCGATGATATAACGATACACATCCACAATACCTACCGCCCTTATCGGTTCGATGTTTTGAATAGGCTTGCGAAAGAACGAAAAGCAATAGTCTGTCGTTTCCATCATCTGATAATCTTTTTAGATTCGACAAATCGTCTGGCTTCTTCCATTAAGTCATCCTGTGTCTTATGCGATTTATTCTTCAACCAATCGTCAATTTCCGATTGCAAGAAAGCCAATGCCTTATTTATTTTATGTACGGGAATCTGTTTAGTTGATACCCATCCATAAACCGTTTGCTTGGCTGGATGTGATGGAAGATAAGCGCAAAGCTCGTCTATATCCATCCACTTAGATGAATTACTTGCCTGCTTATGTTGCAAGGCATTTACTTTGGATTGCAGTGCTTCTACGGACTCAATCAGGTAGGACAACGCATTCGGCATTTCCTCCAATGAATTTACTTTATAAGCCATTTTTTTCTTCGTATTAAAGTTGATGCCGCAAAAGTATAGGGATGCTTATAGGTGCTAAATAGGTGCTTGACCGCCACCAATCAACCGCTCATTTACCACTGACAGATTTAAGTTTCATTAATACGAGAATTTATTGGAAGACATAATAAAAGGGGAATAAACCACTATTGGGACTAACACATTCCTTATCGAAAGCTTCAATCTACAAAATACCCCTCAAAAAGCCGATGCTTCATGAGGGGTAAACGGTGGTAAGTATATGATTGGTATTACATAAGTCATTGGTGCTCAATGGTGGATAAAACCACCACAACCTATAAATCCAAATTCTCTATATGTAGTGTATTGGCGGCTTTCTCTTTTTGTTCGTTTACGATGTGCGTATAAATCTGCGTGGTTTTGACGTTAGTATGTCCCATCAAAGACTTGATAGTGTATATGTCAACGCCATTTTCCAGCAACAATGAAGCATAGCTATGACGGCCACAATGGAAGGTGATGTGCTTCTTGATACCGGATGCTTCTATCCAGACTTTCAACGGGCGAGAAATCCAAGAGGCATCAGTCAACCCTTCAAAAACAAGTGCTTCATCATCGTCTGGACGTATGCCGCATAGTTGAAGTGCCTGTTGAATGACTGGCTTGTAATCGGGTCTTTTTGTCTTTTGCTGAATTACGACTGCTTGCCATGTACCCTTGCTTGTTTGCTGAATTTGTTTCCATCTCAAAGTTTGAATATCGCTATGCCGCAATCCAGTGAGAATAGAGAACAAGAACGCACGTTTCAAAACATCAT